>PJUD01000019.1_pt1 | contig 273567 bp, 224 predicted proteins | sample 1512341 | NCBI WGS metagenome assembly PJUD01 (sample SAMN08177675, study PRJNA422409) | Feces metagenome, whole genome shotgun sequencing project. | isolation source: Chicken feces (3) enriched on wood chips: beechwood xylan treatment | host: Gallus gallus | place: USA: Madison | collected...
AGCCCTGCTGAAAGTTTTAAAGGATACCGAAAAGTCCCGTGGCGAACGCGACCTTCATGACGGCAGCCCGCAACATTTGCAGGGGCTGCAGTTCAACATCAACTCGCCGTTGACGGAGGCGCTTTCGGTCCGGCCAATATGTTCCATGGAGGATGGAGGAATCAGGGTGCAGCTGCCTGCTTTTAACGTATCCGAAGACCTGCAACTGCCCAAGCATACCAAAAACGCCGTACTTCGGCTGATGGTTGCTGCCATCAGCTTCAGGGAAGGCTATTACGAATACCTGGATTATAAGGATATTCCTTTACAGTATGGTAAGGTAATACCGGAGCAGGAATGGCTATCCGATGTTGCCCTGCCAGCAGGAAGTATTGTTCTGGTGAGCGCTTCGCTGCACTGTTTTGGGATGAATGGCATTGACGGAGAACCGCTGAGCCTGAACGGCAAGGAATACAGCCCAGCAGAGATCATAGGAGCTTATAAGGTAGATGGGGAGATTAACGTAGAGGTTAAGACCAAGGATCAGATTGAGAGTGAGACTGAGGACGGAACAGACTATCAAACGATATCAAAGAAAACATTTCCTAACCGTCATCGTTTGATCAATTACCGTGGGGAAGAGATATTGAAAGAGATTGCCCGAAAGCGTAAGCGGGATAAAAAGTACCAGGAGCGGCTTGCTAGGGAAAAGATATGGACAAGCGAAGAAGAGCCCATTGTAAATGGAATGAAACTGCCTGCAATTGGAAAGGTGTTTTATAAGAAGGAATAGGCTAGATACCTGAGGAATTTGACTATGATTTCTTTATTCTTATAACAGATCTAAGTTCAGTCAGGCCTTAGATCTGACATTGGATCTAAGACTTTAAGATTGCTTCGTAGGCTCGTTCCGAAAGGAACTCCTTTGGAACAACAGCACAGCACTTCCATTTTTGTCATTGCGGGCTCGCGGACCAATTTCTGATAGGAAAAGACAATAATCAATCCTCGCTCAAGTCTTCTGAATAAAGTTTTAGGCGAAAGGTGATTTGGACCTTTATGTAAAAGTATTGATGGGAGAAACCATATCCTCTGAACAGAGTAAAACAAACTACTGCAAATGTTTAGGTTTCTTCTTCTCACTCGCCTGCTGAACAATTTCACTTATCCGTTTTTGACGGGTTTCGGTTCGTCTGGCAAGAACAAGCCATTGTAAAATTGCTTTTTTTACTGACTTACTTAAACTTAGAAAATATTCCCTTGTACCTTCTTTATTGTTAAATTCTTCTTCCAGATCCTCGGGAATTATTAACTCTTCTACTTCATCAAGGATAGTCCACGAACCATTTTGTTTTGCGAGTTCAATACACGCATAACCTGCCTCTGTCATAAGTCCGTTTGCAATCAGTCTTTCTATTTTTTCTTTATTAATCTTTGACCAGGTACTTTTAGGTTTTCGCCTGCTAAAAAACTGATGCGAGGATTCTTCGTCTATCTTGATTTTCTTGCTGTCTATCCAACCAAAACAGAGCGCGACATCTACTGCTTCGCTCCAGTTAATTGTAGATTTCCCCGACGATTTGGAATAAAGGACAAGCCATACAGATGATTTGGAAAGATGATTTTGTTCTAACCATTTTCGCCACGCTGTAAGGCTTGCCGGATAAAATACTTCCTGTTCGTTTGCCAGCATTGATTTCGTATGCAGTTTCAACAGTTATATTGTGTTAGTGCGAATGTTCTTATCGTTTATACGATAAACATCTTATACCGCACTGTTTTCCAGAAACATCGTTTTAATAAAATCTACCTCTCCAGTTTCTACATTATAAAATGCTCCCAAAATGCCTATTTCTCCATTTTCATACATCTCGCGCAACACATCACTTTTATCCAGAATTTCTGTAATCGTGTGATCTACATGCTGATTAGCTACCAGATTAACACCTTCAACAGAACTTAAATCTACGTTTGTATGATGCTTCTTTACATACTCAATCGAAGGGTTTACCTTTTCAAGGAGATTGGTTAAGTGTCCCAGATGAACCTGCTTACAAGCACCGGTAATAGCCCCGCATTTAGAATGCCCCAGTACTACAACCAGTTTAGATCCTGCAAGTTTACAGGCAAATTCCATTGAACCTATAACATCTTCGCTAAGTACATTTCCTGCAATACGAACACTAAATATATCACCAAGTCCCTGATCGAAAATAAGTTCTGCCGAAGTACGACTATCAATACAACTTAAAATAACGGCAAAAGGAAACTGACCGTTCTTGGTTTCGTTTACCTGTTCAAGCAGGTTACGATGGGCTTTTAAGTTGTTAACAAAACGTTGATTTCCTTCTTTTAAAAATGCTAATGCTAATGAAGGTGTTACTGATTTTTGATCTTCTATATTATGTAATCGCATGGCGTGATTTTTTTACAAAGGTAGAGAACGTTAAACTTTTATCCTAGAATACCTTTCCATTTTCATTCAGGACAGTGAAATTTAAACACATTGTGTTGTATTGTATTTAAATTTACGCAGGGTCTTCTTACAGCAAGAGCCCACTTGGGCAGTAAAGTTAAGAGTCTCCCTCATCCGCCTGTTGGGCACCTTCTCCTCCTTCCTTCGGAACAGGGAGAAGGAGAAAAGTTCAATGCTTCTGCTATGAAACATCTTTTCTTAAATTTTGCACTTTCGACTCCCTCTCCTTCGGGGAGAGAGATTAAGGGTGAGAGGATTATTATACGGTTGAATTGCTAATGACAAACATGCGGTTAGATCTTTTGGACACCTATGTGAGAATCAGGGTCAGTATGACAATATCTCGGTTTTACAGAGTGTCTTCTTACAGAAAGCCTCCACTTGACAGTAAGTTAATGTAGAAACCGCCCATAATTTCGTCATGCTGAGTATAACGAAGCATCCCATCATAAAAGTAACACGCTGTATGTGGAATTCTTCTCCCACTCAAAGCCTATTGTGTGCACACAAGTTAAGTCATGCCAAGGGGCTGCTTTAATACTAAAAGAAATTACTCGCTCTAAGTTCGGGATCGGAATGACAGAACATGCGGTTAGGTATTTTGGACACCTATGTGAGAACCAGGGTCAGTATGACAATATCTCGGGTTTACAGAGTGTCTTCTTTCAGAAAGCCCCCGCTTGACAGTAAAGTTAAAAGTCCCCCCTCATCCGCCCATTGGGCACCTTCTCCCTGAGGGAGAAGGAGAAATTCAATGTTTCTGCTATGAAACATCTTTTCTTAAATTTTGCACTTTCGACTCCCTCTCCTTCGGGGAGAGGGATTAAGGGTGGAGGGAATTATTATACGGTTAAATTGCTAATGACAAACATGCGGTTAGATCTTTTGGACACCTATGTGAGAACCAGGATCAGCATGATAACATCTCGGGTTTACAGAGTGTCTTCTTTCAGAAAGCCCCCCGCTTGACAGTAAAGTTAAAAGTCCCCCCTCATCCGCCCTTTGAGCACCTTCTCCTCCTTCCAAAGGAATCCCTTCAGGACAAAAGGACTCCTTCGGAGCAAGGAGAAGGAGAAAAGTTCAATGTTTCTGCTATGAGCATCCTTTCTTAAATTTTGCACTTCCTCCGGGTAAGGGAATGTCTCTACCCGACATTCTCTCAATATATAAAATAAAAAAGCCATTCATTTTCAGAATGGCCTACTGTTTATTGTTTTGTTTCAATGCTTTTCTATTTTCTATAATAAGTGAGTGCTTCTGGCAAATACTTCTTAATATTAGAAATACGTGTGGCATCACTAGGATGGGTACTTAAAAACTCCGGTGTAGATCCGGCTTTACCAGACGACATTCTTTCCCAGAAATAAATAGATTGAGCAGGATCATAACCCGCCATGGCCATAAAGGTTAACCCCAATCGGTCTGCTTCTGATTCTTGCTTTCTTGAGTTAGGTAATAATACTCCTGTTTGTGCTCCTATACCAAATACCTGATCAAAAACAGCTTTTCCCGATTCTGTTTTGGTTACAGCTGCACCTGCCAAACTACCAATACCGGCAGCAATCATTTGTTGCGAATAACGTTCTGCAGAGTGTCTTGCAACAGCATGCGCAATCTCATGTCCCATCACTGTAGCCAAACCTGCATCATTTAAGGTTACCGGTAAGATACCAGTGTAAACAGCCACTTTTCCTCCGGGCATACACCAGGCATTTACTTCATTGCTTTTTACAAGATTAAATTCCCACTGGAAATTGGAAACCTGATTAGCCATACCATTATCACTCATGTATTTTGTAACGGCATTGGCTATTTTACTACCAATCTCCTTTACTTTCCTTGCTTCTGCAGTATTGGTTATAACTTTTCCAGAATTTTCTGTTAAAAATTCTTTGTAACTGGTTGCAGCCATGGTATTCATTTCCGAATCGCTCACCAAACTAGCTTGTCTTCTTCCTGTTAATGGTACTGTAGAACACGCTGCTACAATTAAAATTAAAGCCGAAAAGGCTACTCCTTTAATATTATTCTTTAACATAAGTTTATTCTTTCTTTTTGCCAAATAAGTTAACTTTTGATTCTTTTCCTTTAAGCAATCTTTCTATGTTTTTTTGATGTGTTACCAAAATGAGTACACAAATACACATCCCGTAAATTATAATAGCCTTTACCGAAACATGAAAAACAAATATGAGACTGATAGGAAATGTAAAACCTGCCAATATGGAACTTAACGAAACGTAATTGGTAATAAGCAATACGGTAACAAATACAAGAACACACAGTAAAGCTGCTTGAGGATGTACAGCTAAAACCATTCCAAGTAATGTAGCAATTCCTTTTCCCCCTCTAAAACCGGCAAACACCGGAAACAGATGTCCCATTACTGCTACAATTCCCAATGCTAATTGATAATTAACATATTGTATTGAATGCTCGGGGCCTGTTATAGATAACCCTATAAAATACGCTAAATTGGTGGCGGTCCAGCCTTTAAGGATGTCTATCAACATTACAGGTATTCCGGCTTTCTTTCCTAAAACCCTAAATGTATTTGTAGCTCCTGCATTTCCACTACCATATTCTCTTACATCTACTCCATAAAATGCCTGTCCTATCCAAACGGCAGAAGGTATGGAACCAAAAATATAAGCCAATACAATAGCTCCTATTGAATATATAGATATCATTCTATGCTTTAATAATATATGCGATGGTTATTTTTCTGATTGCTTTAATTAACAACCGCCTTTAAACTTAGGTCTAATCCTTTAACAGAATGCGTTAAAGCGCCCATAGAAATGTAATCCACACCACATTTCGCGTACTCTAATGCATTATCTATAGTGATATTGCCTGATGCTTCTGTGGGAATAGTTTTATCGACAGCTTTTACGGCCTTCCTTAAATCCTCAAAACTAAAATTATCCAACAGAATTCTATCGACACCACCAATTGACAGCACACGCTGTAATTCTACCAGGTTCCTAACTTCAACCTCTATTTGTAAGTTTTTGTTTTTATCTCGTAAATATGCTTGTGCTGCTTTAATAGCATTTTCTATTCCACCAGCATAGTCTATATGATTGTCTTTTATAAGAATCATATCAAAAAGACCAAAACGATGGTTTACACCTCCGCCTATTTTTACAGCCAGTTTTTCAAGATATCTTAAATTTGGAGTTGTTTTTCTGGTATCAAGCACCTGAGTCCCGGTACCTGCCAATTGCTTTACTATTTTACTGGTAGTGGTAGCTATTCCGCTCATTCGCTGCATCAGATTCAGCATTAATCTTTCGGCTACTAAGATAGACTGCACTTTTCCGGAAACATAGAGAATAATATCACCTACTCTTACGGTTGTACCATCTTCAATTAAGACTTCTACTTTTAATTCCGGGTCTACCTCCTGGCAAACTTCTACTGCTACTTTTACCCCTGCAATTACACCGTCTTCCTTTACCAGTAATTTGGCTTTTCCTTTTTCTTCTGCAGGTATAGTTGATAGCGAGGTATGATCTCCGTCTCCTAAATCCTCAATTAAAGCCGATTTTATAATTTGATGAACAATTTTCTTATCCAAAACGTTGATTTTTTGTGGCAAAAATATAATTTTTTTGATGGCTATTATTCTTTGTTCTCTTCTATTCTGATTTGTGCAATTAAAAACTTGCCCGAACTTGCCTTTAATTCATAACTCACTCTAAAAACATTTTTGCTGGTACTCAACAGAATAACGCCAAATTTATAATTAGCATTGGAATTTACTTTATGTACAATCTTGTAAGATTTAGCAGGATTTTTCTGAAAAAAATCTTTTAATATAATTCCAGCTTGTACATTGGAATATATTTCCTCCTGATTTAGAATAATTAGTTCAACGGTAGACGCAAAATAATTTGATAAAGATTTAACATCTCCATTTTTCATATATACTGCTATATCTTCAATAACATCTGCTTTTGCCACCTGCACAGCGCCCACAAAAAACACTATTAATAAAAATTTCTTCATAATCATTCAATACAACTTAGCAAAGCCCAACGTTCAAAAGTCTGCTACGGGTTCTCTAATTTACGAACAAAACAATTTTAAAAAAGCTTAATGTTAAAATATATATATTTGCTATGTGAAAAATAAAAAAGTTGCTCTTATAATTTTAGATGGCTGGGGATATGGTCGAAATGATTCTTCTAATGCCATTTTAGCAGCAAAAACGCCTTTTTTTGATGCTTGCATTGCTAAATATCCAAACAGTAAATTAATTGCTTCGGGCACTGCCGTTGGTTTGCCCGAAGGACAGATGGGAAATTCCGAAGTCGGACATATGAATCTGGGTGCCGGAAGAATTGTTTACCAGGAATTGGGACGCATTAACAAAGCTGTTGAAGACAATGAATTTGTAACCAATACAGCTCTTAAAAATGCTTTCGAATATGCCAAAGACAGCAACAAGAAAGTTCATTTTATAGGACTGGTTTCTGACGGAGGTGTTCACTCCCATATTAACCATCTTAAAGGTTTGTGCGATGCTGCTAAAAGCTTTGGTTTACATGATGTTTTTATTCACGCGTTTTTAGACGGCAGAGATACAGATCCAAACTCCGGATTAGGTTTCATTACCGAACTGAACGACTATTTACAACATTCTACAGGAAAATTGGCTTCTGCTATTGGGAGATATTATGCTATGGACCGCGATAACCGTTGGGAACGCGTAAAATTAGCCTATGATGTAATGGTAAATGCCGAGGGCAAAAAAGTACAGTCTATTACAGAGGGTATTCAACAATCATACGCCGAAGGTATTACAGACGAGTTTGTTAAACCTATGGTAGTTTGTGATGAAAACGGTAACGCACTTACCAGAATTGAAAACGGTGATGTGGTTATCTGTTTCAATTTTAGAACAGACCGGGGCCGGGAGATTTCTCTGGCATTGACTCAGAAAGAGTTTCCTGAACAGGGAATGAAGCCTTTGGATATTCATTATGTTACCATGACAACTTATGATGAAACTTTCAGAAATGTACATGTTGCATTTGTGAAAGACGATTTAAAAATGACTCTTGGTGAGGTATTGGAAAATGCAGGCAAAAACCAGATCAGGATTGCTGAGACGGAAAAATATCCACACGTAACCTTCTTCTTTTCTGGAGGTCGTGAAAAAGAATTCAATAACGAAAAAAGATTATTGGTTCCTTCACCAAAAGTAGCGACTTACGATTTACAACCAGAAATGAGCGCAAATGGCATTAAGGAAGCGATTATTCCTGAACTGGAAAAAGGATGGCCGGATTTTGTTTGTTTAAATTTTGCAAACCCGGATATGGTTGGTCATACCGGCGTTTTTGAAGCCGTGGTAAAGGCTGTTGAAACAGTAGATTCTTGTGCAGAAGCAGTGGTAAAAACAGGTATCGCTAACGGATATTCTTTTATTATTATTGCAGATCATGGTAATGCAGATTACATGGTTAATGAAGATGGTTCTGCAAATACAGCACATACTACCAATTTAGTTCCTTGTATTTTAATAGACGAAGATTATAAATCTATTAAAGACGGTAAATTGGGAGATATTGCCCCTACTATTTTAAAGATAATGGGAATTGAAATTCCACAAGAAATGAGTGGTGACGTTTTAGTTTAAATGAAAATACTGAATTTATTTCTTGTTAGCTTATTATTATTAAGTTCCTGCGGGTCTGGTTCCAACAAACAAAATCCACAGGAACTTAATTATTATGATATTAAAGGTTTTTTCGAAAGGGAAATTAAAGAACTCGAAAAAGCCAATCCTACCGTTAACAAAACCACTGTTTATAATCGGGAAGAAGAGATCAGAAGCTTACAAATAGAGAAATGGGAACAGGAACTTGCGCTTTTTTCCGAATCTGATATCAACAAATCTTCCTGGAAAGGAAGCTATAAAATAGACAGTCTACCCAATCAGCTTATTTACAGTGCAAAAGAGGAAGACTTAAGAACCCGGAAAATTATTATCGACTTTAAAGGTAACACCCCTTCCAGGTTCTCTATCGAAAATAAAACTTCCAATTATCTATATACGAGTATAGAAGATTTAACATTTTACCCCGATTCTTTATACATCATCCACAAAAAACAAAAAGTAGTACTTTTAGGGGGTAATGATTACAAGATTGTGGGAAAACTTAAAGACTGAAAAACCGCATAGTATATTCAGCTAAATAACTCTTTACTTCTTCCTTACATTTTAAACAAACAGGTTTACTATATTGTTCATATTGTTTTAATCACCAGGATGATGAATAATAAAGCAGAAAATATTTTAGATCATAAACACATCTCTCCTACTCCAATGCGCCAGCTGGTTTTAGAGATTTTGCTGAATAAAAAATCTGCTGTAAGCATTAATGAAATAGAGAAAACATTATACCCTGCAGATAGGATTACCATATACCGCACACTGAAAACATTTGAGCAAAAGGGGCTTGTACACAAGATTGAAGATGGTAATAACTCTTTAAAATATGCACTTTGTCAGAACGATTGTAATGATGAGGAGCATCATGATATTCATGTACATTTTTCCTGCAGACAATGTAAAGAGACTTTCTGCTTGCCAAAAACACAAATACCTTCTATTTCCTTACCTCAGGAATATCAACCAGAAGAAATCAGCTTAACCGTAAAAGGAATTTGTAAAGATTGCCTGCCAACAATGCAATAGCATTGCATTCGTTTTTGTACTATGTTTGTCTCTATAACTACTTACAAAGAGAACAAACATGAGCAATATAGATCAACATAATCATAACCACGACCATAATCATAGAGACAATCATCATCAATCAAATACTCCCGAATGGAAAACACACCTTAACTTACTAATTGCCTTAGGTATTTTTTTAATAATGATGATTGCCCAATATGGCTTTCACGTAAATACCCATAACTACATTGGCTTGATTATATTTTTAGTGGCTTACTATCTTTCAGGAAAGGATGTATTGAGATTAGCCTGGAGAAAAGCTAAACGATTAGATTTCTTTAACGAATTTTCTTTAATGAGCATTGCTACCATTGGTGCTTTCGCCATTGGCGCATACAGCGAAGGTGTCGCTGTAATGATTTTTTATTCTATTGGAGAATGGTTTCAGGAAAGCGCTGTTAATAAAGCAAAAAGAAATATCAAAGCATTATTAGATATAAGGCCAGATACGGTAGATGTTTTAAGAAATGGTGTTATTTCTGTAAATCCTTCGGAGGTTAATATCGGTGAAACCATTCAGGTTAAACCAGGTGAAAAAGTGGCCTTGGATGGCGTTTTACTGACCGATTATGCTACTTTTAATACGGCTGCTTTAACCGGAGAAAGCAACCCAGATCAAAAAAACGAAGGAGATCAGGTTCTTGCGGGAATGATTAACCAGAACAAACTGGCTCAGATAGAAGTAACGGCTCTCTTTAGAGATAGTAAACTGAGCAAGATATTGGAGATGGTACAGGATGCTACAGCCAGAAAATCAAAAACCCAGTTATTCATATCTAAATTTGCCAGAGTTTATACGCCTATCGTTTTTGCGTTGGCAGTGTTATTAGTCGTTATTCCATACTTTATTTATAGTGACTATGTTTTTTCGGATTGGCTTTACAGGGGGCTGGTATTTTTAGTAATTAGTTGTCCTTGCGCTCTGGTTGTTTCTATCCCTTTGGGATACTTTGGGGGTATAAGTCTCGCTTCTAAAAATGGCATTCTATTCAAAGGTGGGAACTTTCTGGATGTGATGAGCTCTATAAACACTATTGTAATGGATAAAACCGGTACTCTAACCAAAGGTGTTTTTCAGGTTCAGGATATTGAAACTTCTATTGGAAGGGAAGAGTTCATTACCACTGTTGCCGCTATAGAAAGCAAATCCAGTCATCCAATTGCCAATGCCATTACACAATATGCTGCTGGTAAGTTTGAGCATAATACGGTTGAACATATAGAAGAGATTCCTGGTCTTGGACTAAAAGGTTTCGTAAATGGCAAAGAAGTATTAGCAGGAAATAGTAAGCTACTAAAAAAATTCGGTATCAGTTTCCCTTCCAAAATAGAAGAAATCGTTGAAAGTATAGTTATTGTGGCTATAAACCAGAATTATGCGGGTTATATTACTGTAGCCGATGAAATTAAAGAAGATGCTGCTGATACCATTTCGCAGCTTCAAAAAAGTGGTATACTTACAGTAATGCTAAGCGGAGATAAAGACAGCATAGTCCAAAAAACAGGATCTTTACTTGGTTTGGATAAAACTTATGGAGCTCTTCTTCCAGAAGATAAAGTTAGACATGTTAAGGAACTCAAAAATGAAAAAAGGAGAATTGCCTTTGTTGGAGATGGAGTAAACGACGCTCCAGTTATAGCATTGGCCGACGCAGGAATTGCCATGGGAGGTCTGGGTAGCGATGCTGCTATTGAAACTGCGGATGTTGTTATCCAAACAGATCAGCCTTCGAAAATACTATCCGCTATTAAAATCGGAAAAATAACCAAGCACATTGTTTGGCAGAACATCATAATGGCTATGGCCGTAAAAATTGCGGTACTGATTCTCGGAGCGGAAGGTGTTGCTTCTTTATGGGAAGCTGTTGTTGCAGATGTTGGTGTGGCATTGCTGGCTATTCTGAATGCGGTGAGGATACAGGGGAAAAGTGTTTAGTTTATTATCTATCAGATTTTTTGACAACAAGTGTGTTTGTCATTGACCATTAGTTCATTGGTTATTAGCCTAACAACTCTGTGCTTAAATTTTCGGACAACGCTAACTGTCTCTTTATTTGTTGTATATGCCTCTCATTATGAACAATTAAGAATTCAAATATGTCTCCCAATCTCAGTTTAACGATTTTACTAATTGAGATTGGGATTCTGCATTTACTTAAATTGAGATTCTTCACAAGACGCAAACATTCCAGCAATTGTTTTTGATATTTTATAAAATCAGCAACAGTTAATTCAGGGCTTTGCTGTCCTTTAGGCACATGTTGTTGGGCTGCTTTATATCTTTTAGTATTTCCCATCATCTTTATAAAAAAGCTACCTACAAACCCTCTCGAAAAGAAATCATCCAGAATATCTGCTTCCCTATACTGTTTCATTTTATCTTCAATACGGGGCAAATAATATATACTGTAAGTATTCAAATGTTCTAAACACTCCGCTATATTCCACTCTTGCCCTTTTTTCCATGTTAATCTTTCGTCCCCTGCATTTTGTAAATATGTACTTATGAAGTCTAATTGCTGCTGTGCTTTTTTTATTAGATCCTGTAAAAACTCTCGTTTATCAATTTTTTTCATAACTTAATTTTTTCAAAAGTGACAGTTTTATTTTTTGGTTTTCTTGGTAAATACCAAGATTTTTAAATTCTGTTAGCAATGGCAATTGTAAAACCCGACCAGTCAGCAGCATTGGAAAAACTAAGGCTTTTTGTTAATAAAACTATTGTTCTGGACGACAATGCCTGGCATGATTTCTCTGGTCTTTGGACTTTGCATGCAGCAAAACGTAAAGAGGTGTTAACAAAAAATGGAGAAAAGGAAAACTACCTTTACTTCGTACTAGAAGGAATCCAAAGAGTATTTTACATATCCGAATCGGGAAAAGAAGCTACTTTGGTGCTCAGCTATCCTCCTTCTTTTGCAGGAATATTGGATGCCATGATGTTAGCTCAAAAATCCAGGTATCATTTTGAAACATTAACTCCTTCGGTTTTTCTGAAAGCAAAGTATACAGAGATTAAAAAATTAATGGAAAAACACTCATCTGTTAATCTTTTTGTATTACAAGGTATTAGTCAGGCTTTATCCGGAGTATTGGAAAGGATTGTCGAACTACAAGTATGCAGCTCCGAAGAAAAGTTTAGAATTTTATTAAAAAGGAGTCCGCATATCCTTCAGTTAATACCACATAAATATATTGCCAGCTATTTAGGTATCGATGCCAGCAATTTCAGCAAACTGCTGAATAGTATTAAAATTTGAAATTAGATATCTAAAAAAATCTAACATACTGGTTTAAGTTAGCAAAGCGGTTTCTTAATTTCCACTCTGATGAGTATCTCAATACTCATATCTCACTTCTCTTATAAATCGTAAAAAACACCGAACTCTTTACCAAACTCACTTAAGTCTGGTTGTTCTTTGAATATTCCAAATACCGACGAGCCGCTTCCACTCATTAAGGTAAAAATGGCGCCCGCTTCCAATAAATGTTTTTTCACCATCCTTATTTGCGGGTGAGCTTCTGTAATATGTGGCTCAAAATCATTTTTAATATTACATCCCCATTCTTCCACAGGCAGTCTGATCAATGTCTTCAATGGATTAACAGGCTCCTGAGGAACTACATCTCTGTATGCTTCGGCAGTTGATACATGAACCGGCGGTTTAACCAATGCAATATGATAATCAGAAAGATCTAATTCTATATCTTCAAACACATCTCCTATACCCGTAGCAAAAACTGGCTTATTTTCCAGAAAAAAAGCACAATCTGCACCTAGCTTTTTACAATAGTCCTTCATAGCCTCAATACCTAATCCCAAACCAAACTTATCGTTCACCAATTTAATGAAGAAAGCTGCATCTGAAGACCCGCCACCCAATCCGGCTCCGATTGGAATATGCTTATGAAGATGGATATGAATATTTGGTAAGTCAAAATCTCTTCGGAGCAATCCATAGGCTCTCATACACAGATTTTCATCAGCATTGCCTGGAATAGCTATTCCGGAGCTTTCAAACTTCATCTCCGGCGCTTCTATAATTTCCAACGCATCTTTAATTTTTACAGGATAAAATATTGTTTCCAGCTCGTGGTATCCATCAGTTCTTTTATTAACAACATTTAAACCTATATTAATTTTTGCATTCGGAAAGCAGATCATAAGGATTTCAAATATTTGACATAAGAATTCGACAAATATATTTATTTTGCAAAAACATTTGTTTAAACTTCATTAATAGATGAAACAATATCATGATTTAATGCGCCATGTTTTGGAAAATGGAGTCCAAAAACATGACAGAACTGGAACGGGAACGATTAGTGTATTTGGATACCAAATGCGTTTTAATCTTGAAGAAGGTTTCCCTCTGTTAACCACAAAAAAACTTCACTTAAAGTCCATTATACACGAACTGATCTGGTTCCTGAGTGGCGACACCAACATCAGGTATCTCAAAGAAAATGGTGTAAGGATTTGGGACGAATGGGCAGATGAAGAAGGTAACTTAGGCCCTGTTTACGGATCACAGTGGCGCTCCTGGCCTACTCCGGACGGTAGGCATATCGATCAGATTAGCCAAATCATAAGTCAAATTAAGAACACACCGGACAGCAGGAGAATCATCGTTTCGGCATGGAACGTTGCAGAAATAGAAAATATGGCTTTACCGCCCTGCCACAGCTTTTTTCAATTTTATGTCGCAGAAGGAAAACTAAGCTGTCAGCTTTACCAGAGAAGTGCTGACATCTTTTTAGGTGTACCTTTCAATATTGCTTCTTATGCTTTATTGACGATGATGGTTGCACAGGTTTGTGGTTTAAAATATGGTGATTTCATTCATACTTTAGGAGATGCCCATCTGTACAATAATCATCTGGAACAGGCAAAATTACAGCTTTCCAGAGATTTCAGACCTTTGCCTACCATGCGAATCAATCCTGAAGTGAAAGATATTTTCGACTTTAAATTCGAAGATTTCAGTTTGGAAAATTATGATCCGCACCCGCATATTAAAGGAGCAGTTGCGGTATAGATGAGTTCATTAGCAGATAGTTCATTAGTAATAAAACAGCAAGGGACATGAGTTTTAATAATATTGAAGAATTAGCGCTTTATAAAAGGGCTTGTATATTATCTGATGAAATATGGAATCTTGTGCGCGAATGGAAAGATTTTTTTGCAAAAGATACAATAGGAAAACAACTAGTTAGAGCACTAAACGAACTGAAAACTAAACAATGACTGTAAGCATAATTGTTGCTATAGACGAGAATAAAGCAATTGGTAAAGACAACCATTTACTTTGGCATTTGCCAAATGACCTTAAGTTCTTTAAAAAGACTACTTCCGGGCATACGGTTATTATGGGCCGCAAAACTTTCGATTCTATAGGGAAGCCCCTACCAAACCGCAGAAACATCGTTATTTCAAGAAATAGCGAACTAAAAATTGAGGGCACAGAAATTTACCATTCCATATTGGAAGCCTTAAACAACTGCAAAGGGGAAAAAGAAGTTTTCATTATTGGAGGAGCAGAAATTTACAAACAGGCAGAACCTTTCACTAATAAGTTTTATATTACACAAGTGCATCACCATTTTGATGCCGATACTTTTTTTAATAACCTAAACCTTAACGAACTAAAAGAAATATGGAGAGAAGACAATTACGCCGATGACCGGCATCTTTACGACTACACTTTTCTAATTCTGGAAAAGAAAAAATAACAGAATATAAAGTATAAATAATTTAATAGCAGAGATTTTATAATTTAAAAATTATATTAGCTTTGCCCTCTTATAAAAAAAGCAGAATTAATAATTAATCAAAAAATGCAAAACAAAGGAATAATTAAGTTTGCAACAGCTGTATTATCTGTACTAAGTTTGTATGCATTGTCTTTCACATTTTTTGCCAACAAGGTAGAAGATGACGCTAAGGCATATGCTAACGGAGATCCTGCAAAGGAAAGAAGCTATCTTGATTCTATTTCTTCTCAACCTGTTTATCCGGTTTTTGGACATACTTACCAGTATGTTAAAGAAAGAGAAATCGCTCTTGGACTGGATTTAAAAGGTGGAATGAATGTTACAATGGAGATAGAACTATCTGCGTTGTTAAAAAGCTTAGCAAATAATCCAACTGACGCTAATTTCAACCAGGCGCTAAAGAATGCACAGGAAAAATTAAAGACTAACAGTAAAGAAGGTTTAGTTTCCCTTTTTGTTAGTGAGTTTGAGAAGTTAAGCCCTAACGTTAAGCTGGCATCTTTTTATTCTACAAAAGACAATTCTTCTGAATTAAAATTAGACGACTCTAATTCAAAAGTTAAAACCTATCTTGAAAAACAGGCAACTTCTGCAATTGAAAGGTCTTTTAATATTCTAAGAACCCGTATTGACAAATTTGGTGTTACACAACCAAATATTCAATTGCAACAAGGGTCTAACCGAATTTTAGTAGAATTACCTGGTGTTACAGATCAGGAACGTGTACGCAAATTATTACAGGGATCTGCAAAATTAGAATTCTACGAAACTTTCGATAATCAGGAAATTTTCCCTCTAATACAGAACATCAATAATATTTTAGCTGCAAAACAACCTAAAGAAGAGGTTGCCGCTAAAACCGAGTCTTCAACTGCAGACACAACTAAAGGTGCTAAACCGGCTTTATTGAGTGCAAAAAAAGACAGCACATCTAAAGATTCTGCAGCTAATATGGCTGCTTTAGCTAAAGCTAATCCTTTGTTCTCTGTACTTCAACCTGCAACTTATCAGGGGCCTAACGGTGAGCAAGGTTTAAGACCCGGACCAGTAGTTGGATATGTAGCTTTAAAAGATACAGCAAAAGTAAATGCTTATCTGAACGAACCGGACATTAAGTCTGTTATTCCCGGGAATGTGAAATTAATGTGGGGAGTAAAATCCATATCTAAAGAAGCCAAAGTTTTTGAGTTATACGCGATTAAAGGCAGTGGCATAAATAATGGTGCTGTTTTGGAAGGTGACGTTATCTCTAATGCCCGCGAAGATTTCGATCAGAAAGGTAATCCAGAGGTTACTATGGCTATGAACTCTACTGGAGCGAGAGAATGGAAAAGAATTACTGCCGCAGCTGCCGGAGATCCAAGAAATGAAGAAGACAACAAATGTATTGCTATCGTTCTTGACGGTATGGTATACACCGCTCCTCGTGTAGGTGGCGAAATACCTAATGGTATATCTTCTATCTCAGGTAACTTCACAGTAGAAGAAACCAAAGATTTAGCAAACGTATTAAAAGCTGGTAAATTACCTGCTCCGGCTAAAATTGTAAGTGAATACGTTGTTGGTCCTACATTAGGTAAAGAATCTATTGAAAAAGGTGTAGTATCTTCTATTGCAGGTCTTATTGTAGTATTACTATTTATGGTATTCTATTATAACAGATCTGGAATGATAGCAAACTTCGCTTTGCTTTTCAACATGTTCTTCTTAATAGGTATTATGGCATCATTAGGTGCTGTTTGGACCCTTCCGGGTATTGCAGGTTTGGTTCTTACCATTGGTATGGCCGTAGATGCAAACGTGTTGATTTATGAGCGTATAAAAGAAGAGCTTTCTTTAGGAAAAAGTCTAAAAACCGCAGTTGTAGATGGTTTCAAAAACTCTTATTCCGCAATTTTAGACTCACAAATTACGACGTTAATTGTTGGTATCATTTTATTAATCACCGGAACAGGTCCTATTTACGGTTTTGCGGTTACTTTGGTAATTGGTATTTTCCTTTCCATATTCACCGCAATTTTCATTACCCGTATTATAGTTGATAGAAGATTGGATAAAGGAAAAGATCTTCCACTATACACTTCACTTACTAAAAACCTGTTCAAAGGTTCTGCTATAGATTTCGTAAAAGAACGTAAAAAATTCTATATCATATCTTCTATCATTATTATAGCTGGTTTGGCTTCTATGCTGATTAAAGGCTTTAGCTACGGTGTAGACTTCCAGGGCGGAAGAACTTATGTGGTTGACTTCAATAAAGAAGTAAGCACCATTGATGTAAGACAAGCTTTAACAAAATCTTTCGAGAATGATGCCCCAGAAGTAAAAAGTTATGGTAATGGTGTTAGAATAACAACGGCTTACCTGATAGAAGACAATTCTGATGAAGCAGAGAACACCGTAGCCTCTAAACTTAACGAGGGCTTAAAATCGTTAAATGTTCCATACGAAATAAAAGATGCTCAAAAAGTAGGGCCTACTGTGGCTAACGATATTAAAGCCTCTGCAATATGGTCTGTTTTAGCTGCAATTGCTGGTATCTTCTTATATGTATATATCCGTTTCAGAAAGATGTCTTTTGGTATTGCAACAATTATCGCGTTACTACACGACGTTCTGATTGTACTGGCTATCTTCTCTATCTTTGATGGAATATTACCATTCTCATTAGATATCGACCAAACCTTTATTGCCGCTATCTTAACGGTTGCGGGTTATTCAATTAACGATACCGTGGTAATTTTTGACAGGGTTAGGGAATACTTATCAGACGATAGAAACAAAAACCAAAGTATGGCTACTATTATCAACAACGCGTTAAACAGCACATTGAGCCGTACAGTTGTTACCGGTATGTCTACCATTTTTGTATTGATTATCTTATTTATTTTCGGTGGCGAGATTTTAAGAGGTTTCTCTTTTGCCATGCTAATTGGTATCATTGTAGGTACTTATTCTTCTTTATTTGTTGCGACACCTGTGGTTGTTGAATTTATAAGAGGAAAAAAATCTCAAGAGAAATAAATAGAGAAATTATAATATTCTCAAAAAGTAAAGGGTCGGATTAAATTAATCCGACCCTTTACTTTTTATATTCAACTGAAAAACAACAAAATACATCATCCCCGTTTTTCATAAACCGACAACCAATTATGAAAAATTCAAATAAAGAATAAAACACAACAAAGTGTTTCAAAGAAAACCAAGGAATTATATAATAATCACAAAAGAAACTCTAAACAAATTGGAAAAGCTCAACTAATTGCCGATATTTGCAGTTTAAAATTAACAGCAGAAATACAATAATGCTTCACCCCCTACAGGTAAATGTTTTCGAATAGAAAGCAGGACTTCTATTTCAATTTTTTATAACTAGGATATGGAATCCATACACCTAATATACAAAAAATTTTAAATAAGTAAAGAGAAGCATCACTATTTAAATTTAATAATGAAAAGTAACAGTTCAAAATTTCCAAGAGTCATTATTATTGGCGGAGGATTTGGAGGGATACAACTCGCAAAACGGCTAAAGGATAAAGAGGTTGAGGTTTTAATGGTTGACAGACATAATTATCACACTTTCCAACCACTTTTATATCAGGTAGCAACTGGCGCTTTAGAGGCAGATTCTATAGCCTTTCCTTTAAGAAAAATCTTCCAGCATCAAAAGAATTTTAAATTCAGAGTTGCTAACGTTACCAAAATCAATAGCGAAAGTAATTCTATATCTACCTCTATTGGTGATTTTGATTACGATTACCTGGTTTTAGCTACGGGCTCTGAGACTAACTTCTTTGGACAAAAAGAAATTGAGCATTATTCTATGCCAATGAAAACTGTACCCGAGGCCTTAAACCTTCGTTCTATGATTCTTCAGAATTTTGAAGAGGCTGTAATGGAGACCAACGAACAGGTTAAAGAAGCTTTATTAAATTTTGTAATTGTAGGTGCCGGCCCTACTGGTGTGGAAACTGCCGGTGCTCTGGCTGAATTAAAAAAACACGTTTTACCTTCCGACTATACTGAATTAGATTTTTCCAAAATGAAAATCTATTTAGTTGAAGGAGCCAATCGTGTACTTCCTCCTTTCTCTGAACAAGCCTCAAGAAAAGCCCAGTCTTTCCTGGAAGAAATGGGTGTTGATGTATTGACAAATACAATGGTGGATCGTTATGATGGAAATTCCATTTCTTTTAAAGATGGTCGTTCTATTCTTACCAAGAATGTCGTTTGGAGTGCTGGCGTTAAAGGTGCGATAATACCCGGATTGGAAAATGCACAAATTGTTCGTGGTGGAAGAATAAAAACTACTACCTATAATTTAATAGAAGGTTACAGCAATATTTTTGCAATTGGTGATGTATCTTATATGGAAGTTGAAAAATTTCCTAATGGACATCCCGGAGTTGCTCAGGTTGCTATACAACAAGGACAACAATTGGGAGATAACCTAATCAGGATGATCAACAATCAGGAAGTAAGAGCTTTTGACTATTTTGACAAGGGCTCCATGGCTACTGTTGGCCGAAACAAAGCTGTAGTTGATTTGAAATTCTGGAAATTCCAGGGCTTTTTTGCCTGGTTAACCTGGATGTTCATCCATCTATTATTCCTTGCTGGTTTCCGTAATAAACTGGTAACCTTAATGAACTGGATTGTGAATTACTTCTCTCAAGACAGAGGAACAAGATTGATCATTCGTCGTTTCAACCGCCAGACAATGAAAGAAGAAGCAGAAGCCATATAATGAGTTATAAAAATAAAAAGAGGAGGACAATAGCCCTCCTCTTTTTATTTCATCATTTTACGGCCTTCAACCAGGCTTCTGCCATCAATTTGGCTCCAGCCAAAGACGGATGTACTCCGTCGTGAGTCCAATATACTCCGGGAGCTTGCTTTTGCGCTTCATCAAAGACTTTCTGGTAAGGAATAAACACTGCATCAAACTCTTCTGCAAGGGCTTTAGCAACCACTCTATACTCGTTAAATTGAGGATACCAGGTATCATCCACAGCTTTAATTCCTTTAACAGCAAAAGGCTCGCCTATAATTAGCTTCACATTTGGAAGAGCGTCTTTTGTTCGCTTTAAAAGGGCTCTATAATCATTTTTATAGGTATCTATTGTCCCGTCGTATTTTTTATTGTGCTTATGCCAATAATCATTTACCCCTATTAAAATGCTAAGAATATCAGGCTTTAAGATTAGACAATCGTTATCCCATCTTTCAGCCAGCTGATAAACTTTATTACCGCTAATACCTTTATTGTAAATTTTAAGATTGCTGGAAGCATAGTTGAACAGAAGCTCAGCCGCTGCCTGGTTTGCATAACCGGTACCAAGATTGGATGGCGTGTTAAAATCGGTACTGTCTTTCTTTCTACCTGCGTCGGTAATAGAATCTCCCTGAAAGAGAATAACACTATTCTGATTAATTTTCACAGGCTTGTTATTAGATTTGCTAACAGCCGCATTAACTATCTCTGGGATTCCAATAGCTAATGCTCCTGCCAAAGAAGTTGATTTTATAAAAGCTCTACGTTTAATCATTATTATAAATTGATTTTTTATGGATAAAGATAAAAGTAATAAAAACTAAAAAGAATGGACTAACAATTATTTACAAAATCATATCAAATTTTAGCCATAAAAAAGAGATTGTATCAAAAGGTTCTTATGTTTATTAGTGCGGATGTCTTGCAAGATGCCGTAAATTATCGCAGGGTTCTCTCTGAGAGACCGCTGCTCGGACAGAAGTGATAAAACCTTATCTATCTGTAGAGTTAACCCCTTACCCTGTCTGTAGAGTTAAGCATAGCGTCTCTACAGATTACTGAATGAACAGGAGTCTCAAACTCCTGTCCAAATAGAATTGAGTCGGAGACTCTTTTTTTATTTCTTAATCCGCAGAGACGTTTCACTTAACTCTGCGGACAGGTTGGTTATTGAATGAGATCCCTCGTTTTTCCGAAGCGAGTTCGGAACAGGCTCTCGGGATGACAACACAAGCGGATGAGATATTCTTAAAAAAAAGATGTGTCCACACGGTAGCCCTAAGGGAGAAGGCACCCAACGGGCGGATGAGGAGGAATTTTCTCTTAAATGACGCCAATGCGAAGCGAGTTCGGGACAGGTTATGAAGACGGAGAGGTAGTGCTGACAGGAAAAACAACAGCTTAATTTTGTGGTAAACTTTAGTTCTGAAAGAAGCCCCTACACAAACTCAAAAGCAATAGCTATAAAAAGCTCCGAGTGCCTCAGCCTGACAAAAAAAGCACCTTATTGAGTAAGGTGCTTTTAGTATTAATTGAGATAATGATCTCTTATAGTTTTGAGTTTACGTCCAGACAATTAAGATCTGCAAATGCAACTTTTAATCGTTCAACAAACTGATCTTCACCTTTTCTTAACCAAACTCTTGGATCGTAATATTTTTTATTTGGTGAATCTTCTCCTTCAGGGTTACCAATTTGCGCTTGCAAATAACCTTCTTTAGATTTGTAATAGTTTAGCACTCCTTCCCAGAAAGCCCACTGCATATCTGTATCGATATTCATTTTAATAGCACCGTAAGAAAGCGCCTCTCTGATTTCTTCCTGAGAAGAACCTGAACCTCCATGGAATACAAAATTAATTGGCTTTTCTGCAGAAAGATTATATTTCTCTTTTATATATTCCTGAGAATTATGTAAAATAACGGGTTGTAATTTTACGTTTCCTGGCTTATACACACCATGAACATTACCAAAAGCTGCTGCTACAGTAAATTTATCGCTCACTTTACTTAATTCTTCATAAGCATAAGCTACTTCTTCCGGTTGTGTATATAATTTAGAAGAATCAACGTCGGTATTATCCACACCATCTTCCTCACCACCTGTTACTCCCAATTCAATTTCTAAAGTCATCCCCAGCTTACTCATACGTTGAAGGTAAGTTTTACATATTTCTATATTTTCCTCTATTGGTTCTTCAGAAAGATCAATCATATGAGAAGAGAATAAAGGCTTACCATGTTGGGCGTAGAATTTCTCTCCTGCATCTAAAAGTCCGTCTAACCAAGGCAACAATTTCTTCGCACAATGATCTGTATGTAAAATTACAGCTACACCATAATGTTCTGCCAATAAATGAACGTGTTGGGCCGCAGATACTGCTCCTAAAATGCAAGCTTGCAGTTTGCTGTTATCTAAAGATTTTCCAGCATAAAACTGTGCTCCTCCGTTAGACAATTGTACAATTACTGGCGAGTTTACAGCCTTCGCTGTTTCCAATACTGCATTTATTGAATTAGTTCCAATTACATTTACAGCAGGTAATGCAAACTGATGTTTTTTAGCAATCTCGAACAACTCTTGAACTTGGTCTCCGGTAATTACACCTTTAAAATCTTTTAAACTCATTTTATAACATTTTTCTTACCATCGAAGTTATGAAAATTATTTTAATAGGGCGTTCTAAGTGGAAAATTAGGCTGAAATATTCGACTAAATAGCAGAAGAAAAAACTAACGCATTTACAATTCATCATTTTTTCGTTTATTTGCAATCACACTTTTTTTGAGAATGGCTTGGTTTAAAAGAAATACAAAAGGAATATCTACCTCAACAAACGAAAAAAAGGAAGCTCCGGACGGCGTTTGGAACAAATGTCCAAACTGTAAGAAAGCTTTACACTATACAGAACAAGCAGAAAACAAATACGTTTGTATGTACTGCAACTACCATTTGAGAGTAGGTTCTAAGGAATATTTCGAAATATTATTTGATAATAATGCATTCGTAGAATTATTTCCTAACCTTACCTCTGGTGATCCTTTGTCTTTTGTAGATACTAAATCTTATAAGGACAGAATTATAGAAAGCGCTAAAAAAACTGGTTTAAAAGATGCTATCAGAGCAGCTCATGGTCAGATAGACCAACAGGACTTAGTAGTAGCCTGTATGGATTTTAACTTTATTGGCGGTTCTATGGGTTCTGTGGTAGGTGAGAAAATTGCCCGCTCGGTTGATTATGCTATCGAACATAAAATTCCGTTTTTAATGATCTCCAAATCCGGAGGTGCGAGAATGATGGAAGCCGCATTTTCTTTAATGCAAATGGCTAAGACCTCAGCAAAATTAGCTCTCTTGGCTAAGGCGAAAATCCCGTATATTTCCTTGTTAACAGATCCTACTACGGGAGGGGTTACAGCTTCTTATGCGATGCTTGGAGATATCAATATCGCAGAGCCAGGTGCTTTAATTGGTTTCGCTGGTCCTCGTGTAATTAAAGAAACTATTAAGAAGGATCTTCCTAAGGGGTTCCAGACTTCGGAGTTCGTATTGGAACATGGTTTCCTTGATTTTATAGTTGACAGAAGAGAATTAAAGAAAAAGATATCTTCTTTTATTAAAATGATGCACAACTAAATAAACAAAGCTTCTGTACTTACATAAGTTCAGAAGCTTTTTTATGAATGTTGTATGTAAATTATTACATTTCTCAAGCAATTTACCCCCATATCTTTTTAAAGATTAGCGTATTTTCGTTTGCAAAAAGCTAGAAACTGTGGATTTTATTAAAGACATTATAGACATACTTCTTCACGTAGACCAGTATTTAAACGATATTATTAAAAATTATAAATTCTGGACTTACCTGATTTTATTCATTATCATATTTGCGGAAACCGGCTTTGTAGTTACTCCCTTTTTACCTGGAGACCCTTTATTATTTGCCGCCGGGGCTTTAATTGCTGGTGGTGACACGGGGCTAAATATATTTTTACTAGGCTTTATTCTCATTATTGCCGCCATAACGGGTAATACCGTAAACTATCATTTAGGTAAATATCTGGGGCCAAAAGTTTTTAAACCAGAGAATAAAATCTTAAAATTAAGCTATTATCACAGCACACAAGACTTCTTTAATAAGCATGGCGGTAAAGCTGTAATCTTCAGCAGATTTTTTGCTATTCTAAGAACTTTTGTTCCTTTTGTTTCGGGAGTTATCAAAATGCCCTTTGCAAAATATACCTTGTTCAATATTATTGGAGCGTTAGCCTGGATTGTTAGCTTTTTGACTTTAGGCTATCTTTTTGGCAATATTCCCGCTGTAAAAGACAATTTTAGCTGGGCTATTTTATTCATTACTTTCTTAAGTACACTTCCGCCTGTTATTGGCGCTATTTATTCTAAGAAAGAAAAGAAAACGGTATAAAAAAACTCCCGGTTTATTGCCGGGAGTTTTAAACTGGGTTTAATAAAATCGATCACTCTTCTTCCGTAACAGAAACATAAAGGGCATAGGTAACTTTAGAATTGTCACTCATCGTCACCACACAAATCACATCATAGTAGCCAGGATCTTCAAAAATAATATCGATCCACCTGTCACCCACCGGATAAATAATTGCATCGCCCGAGCCCTGTACAGACCAATCATAGGAAATAGCTCCGGGAATCGCATCAATATAGTACCCGTAAGAATCTCCATTAGAATACACCTCCTGTCCTAGATTAGTTTCTTTTACCTGTGCGTAAATACTTGTACAGGCAAAAGACAGCAATAAAACAAATAATAGCTTTTTCATAAAAAAATAGACTTTAAAATTTATACTATTTCTAATATAAGATCAATTGAGCCTTAAACAGTCATTTGAATTGGCCGGGTATTAAACTGTGTTAGCATTATCTGGTATTCACAGGCTCAAAAATCAGCGATTTTAATTTAAAAAGTTCTTTACCTCCTTTTAATGGTTTAATACTCACTTTATATAAGCCACCTTTGGTAAATGTTGTTGTTGCAATACTATGTTGTACTAATGGTAATGGTGCCCTTCTATCAAATTCACCTGTTTTTAAGGTTCTAAACAAAAAGTCTGAACCGTTTATATTTAATACCCCCTCCTGTAATGCAGACTCTGCTCCACAGTTATAATCCAGCTTAACTTTGTAGGTACCAGGGGTTATAATCCGTATATCAAACACGATTTCATCTGTGGGATTTTTAGTATCTACTATGCAATTCGTGTGTTTCCAGTCGCCATAATAGTGGCTATAAGTGAGACTCTTTAAATTCGCATTTCCTATTGTTTTTGCAAAGTAAGCAGGAATTTCTATTTCACTGAAATTACCGGATATAACATTATAAGATACAGCCCGATTATATTTCCCCGCGTATTCTATAACAACTACTTCATTTAAAATCTCCGCGGCTCCTACGGGTAAAGTAATCTCCAGATCTTTACCTTTCTTTTGATAGGGCAACTGTTTACCATTAGCCAGGAGATATACTTTAGATAGATCTACATTAAATTCAGGTATAAAAAGTCTGCCATCTGTAGGCTTTTGTAAAACATGCAGATATTGTTTGCCCGGTTTCGATGTGCTTACTCCCCACGGCTGTTGACCTAGTAGTCCTGCTGTTGTGCCATAAATACTTTCGCCATTTACTTTTAACCACTTCCCTACTTCTTTTAAATATTGAACTGAAAATTCCGGAATGTTCCCTTCTCCATCCGGACCAATATTCAACATTAAATTCCCACCTCTTGCAGCTGCATTTGATAATAAATAAATTATCTCTTTAGGAGTCTTAAAATTCATATCATGCTTAATGTATCCCCATGAATCATTATGTGTATAAATAGATTCCCATGGACCATTAATTGTAAAAGGCGGAAGTTCTGAATCTCCGAAATCTCTATAATCTCCTAAACCATGACCTACCCTGCTGCTAAACAGACAATCTGGCTGATATTTCCTTAAGTTATTTACAAATTCTTCGGTTTCTTGTTTTGTTAACCCTCCGGGAGTATCAAACCAGATTGTGCCCAGTTTTCCGTAGTTAGTCATCAATTCTTTTAATTGCGGAATGGCTTTTTCATTATAGTATTTTTGATAGTCTTTCTCAGATTCTTTAAAGTCCCAACTATTTTTCCCTCCATTGGGTTCATACCAATCCTGAAACTGAGAGTAATAAAATCCAAAATGGATATTTTTTTTAGCCACAGCATCAGCTAATTCCTTCATTGGGTCCTTCTTATAAGGAGTTGCATCTACAATATCAAAATCTGTGTATTTGGAATCGAACATAGAAAATCCCTCATGGTGTTTAGCGGTAATAACCATGTATTTCATTCCCGCGTCTTCTGCTAACTCAGCCCATTTTTCCCCATTAAATTTAATGGGGTTAAAGGTGGTTGCTACTTTTTTATATTCAGCTACAGGAATTTTGGCCTGGTTCATAATCCATTCTCCACTTCCGTAATATCTTTTTCCATTCCATTCACCTGCCAACTTAGAATAAAGTCCCCAATGGATAAACATTCCAAATTTTGCATCTTTAAACCACTGAATATTCCTATGTTCTTTACCTCTTGCTCTACTTTCCCACATTTCATCCATCTCCTGAGAAAAGGATGGGATTAATAAACAGGATAACATACCTGTAACTAAAAGCTTCTTCATGTATTTCTAATTTCAGGCAATATAAACAAGCTTTGCTATTTTGCATTTTGTGATATTGGCTATTAGTTCAGTTTTATTAACAATTATAATTGATTTTACCTTTTTGCCAATTTTGCTTAATGAAATGAATATTTTTTTTTGTTTCTTGCTTTTGAAATAAACCTTAATTATGAATATCAAGAAATCTGTCCAAACTCTTTTATTATCTGCGGTTATATTTCCTGTTGTAGCTTTCTCGCAAACGAAAGTATGGCAATCGAAATTCATAAATCTGGATAAAAATGGCAAACTTACTTATCATCCGGACGAGAAGGGAAATATAATTCCAGACTTCAGCAAAGTAGGATATCATCATGGTGCAAAGGCAATTCCGAATGTAAAAGTTGTAAAAACAGTAAAACCAGTAACTGGTGACGCCCTGGAAACTTTACAAAAAGCAATTGACGAGGTCTCAGCCCTACCTAAAGACAAAGGTGGTTTCAGGGGTGCTATTCTTATAGAAAAAGGCAAATATTTGATTTCGGGCACTTTAAATGTTAATACAGACGGTATTGTTCTGCGTGGTGAGGGAGATCATGATAAAGGTACAATTTTGGTTGCTTCTGGAAAAGGACAAAGGACTCTGATTAAGGTAGCCGGGAAAGGTAAAATTACCGAAATACAAAATACAAGACAAGCTATTAGAAATACATACGTACCTACAGGCGCAATGTCTTTTGAGGTAAATGATGCTTCGGGATATAAAGCGGGTGATAAGATTATCCTTTTTAGACCGGGAACTACCGAATGGATAAAGGATATTCAGATGGATAAAATGATTGAAAGACAAGGGACTAAACAATGGCAAGCCAAAGAATATAATCTATCTTTTGAACGTAAGATTATAGCAATAGAAGGCAACACTATTTTCATTGATAATCCGGTAATGATGGCTTTAGATAAAAAATACGGTGGTGGAGAAATATTTAAATATACTTATAGCGGAAGAATTACAGAGGTTGGTATAGAGCATATTTTATTCGATTCTGATTATACCAGCGATACTGATGAAGATCATGGATGGGTAGCCGTAAGTTTTAATCATATCGAAGATGGATGGGCAAGAAATTTAACTTCCAGACATTTTGGATATTCTTGTGTAAGCCTAAGCCAGGGAGCAAAAAACATCACGGTATTAGACTCTAAATGTTTTGATGCAATTTCTATTATCACCGGTGGTCGCAGGTATTCTTTCAACAATAATGGACAACAAAATCTTTTCATGAATTTAGAGACTACAAAAGGTAGACATGATTATGTGACCGGGGCTAAAGTACTGGGACCAAATGTTTTCTATAATTGCAAATCATCTAAAACACATTCTGATATTGGTCCACATCACCGGTGGGCGGTTGGAACTTTATACGATAACATTACTACCGATGGTGAAATAAATATTCAGGATAGAGGAAATTGGGGAAGTGGACATGGCTGGGCTGGTGTGACCCAAGTGTTATGGAATTGTAAGGCAAGAGGAGTTACTGTACAAAATCCATGGGCTTCGGGAAAAAACTATGCTATTGGTGTTACAGGTAATAAACTTAGAGGGAGGCTGGAAGGAAGGCCTGACGGCGAATGGGAAGGTCAAAATCAAAGTGGATTAGTTCCAAAGTCTCTTTTTGAGGCCCAAAGAAAAGAAGCTGGAATTAAATAAAGTTGAGTTTTCTATGTTTAATGAGTTAACCAACATGTCTCTTAGCGCATTAATGGTTTAATTAGATACAAGAGTTTCTAAATGCATGTTTTTACGTATGCTCGCAATCTATTTAGGTTAGATAATTACCTGATACAGAAACGACTCAACAGAAGAACAAATTAAACAGCAGTTAAACACAGTTGAAATAGGGATTAAAGAGGGATGATTTCCCTATTTTATCCCTGTTTAATCCGTCTTTCATCCGAGTTTCATCCGTCTTTATAAGCAACCTGTCTCGAACATCTCTCCAGTCAGTCCCTTTAGAGTATTGATTAACGAAATTTAAAATCAATTTTGAATCTGATTGTTCTCGCATAAAGTGATAAGCTTCCATCAATAATTTTATTTAACAGCTTTCAATATAAAATCTACAATTGGTGCAGGATCTTTCAAACTATGTGGATGATGCTTTCCACCAGGTTTCATAATAATTTCAATATGGCCTCCTGCTTTTTTTACCTGTTCTGCGAAAGGGAATGTATTCTCGGTTATAGGTACAATTTCATCTTCAGAACCGCACACATGCAGCATAGGGTATCTTCCTTTTACAATTTGTTGAACCTTATCTATAGGACTTCCTTTAAAATCTTTTATTTCCTGATCAGTTGTCAGGTTATAATCTTTTAAAAATGTATTCCATTCCTTTCGACTCCCGGGACCTTTCCCCATACCTCCGGGCCAGCTTTTCAAATCTAAAACAGGATTATCCGCATATACACAAGCTACTTTTTTAGGATTTTCTGCAGCCCAATTATAAATATATACGCCACCTCTGCTCATTCCCTCCAATACAACTTTCTTCGCAAGGCCTCTTTTTTTCAAAAAGTTGTAGAAGTTATTCCAAATGCTGGTTGCTTCTTTATTACCAAATAACTCGGAGACATCACAATAAACGACATAAAAGCCTTCTTTTAAGAGCGCAATATCTGTTTGTGGTTCATGCCCCCAAAACCGGGCTCTCCATATCCAGGGTCTGCCTTTAGCTACAAAATGTGGTTTTACTATTTTAGCTCTTCTATCCTGAAATAGAAAATCTGCACAGGTGAAGCCATGGAAGTCACTATACTTTAATTCCTCTTCTATCTCAGAGAATATATCGAATTTTATACCTTTCTCTCGTTGCCCCGCCAGCTGCAGCGCCTTGGCATCATGCTTTAATAAACACATCAGTAGCAGACACAAAAAAAAATAAATCTTCATTTCACAAATTTTTATAATAAAAAACCAGAGAAGAGAATCCCCTCTGGTCTTAAAAATCGAGTTAAAAACTATTCACAGCTACTAATCCAACTCTCCGGTTTTCATATTTGAACCGGAAAAATGTTTATCTTTTATTTGTTCTTTCAGAACTACTTTTATAACTGTAGCATACTTATCTTCTAAAGATTTCAATTGCAGATCATATCCGGATTTAGCCTTTTTAAAAGATACTTTTCGTCCTGTTGCTAAAAGGGTTGCAGATTTTATCGGAGCATTTAAATCTGGTAAGGACAGTGTTCCATTTTTTGGTAAATCGAATACAGACAGATAAATTATGCTTTCTTTTTTTCCATCCAGTTTAGTTGTTATTCTTCCCCAGAGAACTTCATTTAGTGGATTCGCTTTGGTGGCATAGATAGCTTCACTATTTTTATTCATCCAACCGCCGATATCTTTTAAACGATCTATACTTTCCTTAGGAAATGTTCCATCTGGCTTTGGACCGATATTCAATAAGTAATTTCCTCCTTTTGAGGCTATATCGATAAGATTTCTTACCAAAGTTTCGGAACTTTTCCAGTTCTGATCCCAGCTTTTGAAACCCCAACTACCATTCATCGTCATACAGGTTTCCCAATCTTTGCCATCCAGTTCCTTTCTATCCGGAATTTTTTGTTCCGGAGTTTTTGTATCGCCGGGGAAATTTGGTCTTTTTAATCTATCGTTAGTAATGATGTTGGGCTGCAATTTTAGAACATCTTGCAACCTGGTAGCTTGTTGGTCATTAATTTTCATAGGTGTATCCCACCACAGCACTGATATTTCACCATAATTTGTTAAAAGCTCTTTTACTTGTGGTATAGCAACATCATTAATATACTGATCGAAAGTTTTTGTTTCCTGTGCCGGATCCCAGTGCCCCTGATGTGCTTCTGTATATGCATTTACTTTTGTAGAATCGGGATTTGGCCATCCTTCCGCCATTAGTTTTCTTGCTGCAGCTCCTCCCGGATTTACCCAATCCTGAGATTGCGAATAATAAAGACCTAGTTTTATACCATATTTCTTACAGGCTTCTGCTAAAGGTTTTATCAGATCTTTACCATATTTTGAAGCTTGAAGTGCATTCCACTGACTGGCTCCGGTATTAAATAATGCAAATCCATCATGATGCTTTGAGGTAATGATAAGATACTTCATACCCGCTTCCTTAGCCATTCTTACCCAAAAATCTGCATCATAGTGAATAGGGTTAAAGTTTTTTGCTGTATCTCTATATTCCTGAACCGGAATTTTAGCTCGGTTCATAATCCATTCTGCACCGCCACGGGCTTGTTTATGTCCATGATAAAGACCTCCCCATTGTGCATAAGTTCCAAAATGAATAAACATCCCAAATCTGGCTTCCCGCCACCATTTCATCTTTTCATCTTTAGACAGTTCTTTTTGTGCAAATATTGATTGCGTAAATAATAAAATTGAAAATATAAGAGAGAAAAATGCTTTAATCATAATATTAATATAAGCTTAATTTATAAATACTTCCTGGTAAATGGCTAACAAATATTACAGCGCCTTAATAACTAGTGCATTTCCTAAACCTGTTACCCATGAAGGACCTATTCCTTCGGATTTTAATAAAGCTTTATGCATATCATCTAATGCTTTTGCACCTACGTCAGCAGAGGTATAAAAAGGAAAAGTTCCCTGAAAAGCACCAAAAGCAGGACTACCGCTTTGTGGCTCATAAGTACCAAAAACAGTAATACCCAGCTGTTGACTTATCTGCACAAAACCCTGTGGCATGGTAGCTCCCACGGCATAAGCCATGTTACCCACATATGTGAAATTCTCTGGTGTATCTGCCAGTTTCAACAAAGCAGCACCAACCTTTTGCTGTACCAGGTTATTAGCTAAAGTACAATTTGCAGGTGGTACAGTACGTCCGTTCCCGCCTTTGCCTGCTCCAATCTCGAAAGCTTGAGAGCAGTTAACTATCGTATTTCCTACAATTTTTGCATTTTTAACCTGAAAATACTCACTAGGAGCCGAATTTGGTACTCCATCTAATAAAGAAATAGCACAATATTGCCCGGTTTGAGTTATACCCTGAATGTAATTATTGTATACCAGATGACTTTCTCCTACAATTCTAATTCCACCCGCAGCAGCAACATTATTACCTATTATATAATTCCCATAGACTTCTGTGCCATTACCATGACGCAGGCACAGGGTGCCGCGACTTTCGAAAAACAGATTATTCCGAATAATATTTTTACTCATTTTATTAGAAATAATTTCTGTTTCGCCATTACATTTATCGAAGATATTTTCTTCGATAATGACATTACTTTCGCTTAAATAATAGTCACTGGTTCCTATTCTAATGGTTTCCCCTCCATTGTTTCCAAGATCGGGCCTGGTACCAAAATAATTATGATCTATACGATGTTCGAGAGAAGAGTTTCTACCCCAGATAACTACCGTAGCACCCTGATGGGCTTTGCCTTTAATATAGCAGTGGTCTAATCTGTTTTCTGTACCATTTATAGATACCCAACGGTAATCTATAGTAGCAGAAGCAGGGTTATAATCTACAATCGAAGTATTGGTAAGTCTGCATCCCTTAGAATCGGAGGTAAAATCTATAAGAAGTGTCACATTTGCCGGTGCCATTCCATCCTTAAAATTCAAGCCATTTACTTCTAAATATTCACCATCTATCTGTAAAGAGGAGGTTCCTTTCATAATGACCCCGCCTAATTTCTCTGCAATCAGTACAATGGGTTGCTGAGCGGTTCCTTTTCCTTTAAAAATGAGTCTTTGGTTATTCCAATCTCCTGCTTTCATCATCACACTGTCGCCTGCACTAAGCGTGAGCGCTGAGAGTTCTGCTGCAGACGTAATTACTTTGCATGATTTACATTTTATTACTTCTCCGTCATTATTACCGCCATCACCATCTCCCGGAGGCGGAACTACAACTCCTGAATCGTCGTCTTTCTTTTCCTTATCTGATTTTTTACATGAAATCACTCCGCCCAATAACACCAAAATCAGAAAATATCTTACTGCTACCTTTATCATCGTATTTATTTTAATAATTAGTTGCCTATATAAAGCAAGCAATTAATTGTTGAAATCAATTTTTGTCAATTAGCTTTTTATTCAGCTGTATTGGCATAATCTATTTCACAAATTTCGCTCTGATATGTTGCGTTTCTGAAACAAGATTTGCCAGATAAATACCATTCGCAGCTTTCACCGGTACCTGAACAACGTTTTCTCCTTTTGTTAAATGAATTTTCTGAGATGCTATATGATTGCCCAAAACTCCGTTGATATGTACCTCTGCTGCCTCATTTACTGTAGAAAAAATGAAAAGTTTTATATAATCCTGATCTGAAGGTACAGAGACACTCATAGCCGTTGTTGTTTCTAAAGTACTTTTAACCACTATAATATCAGATTTTTCTGATTTTCCATCATAATCTACCTGACGTAATTGGTAATAGTTTGTTCCCGGCAATGGATTTGCATCAATATAGCTGTAATTACTGATTTGCGTAGTGGTACCTTTTCCGCTTACTGTGGTTAAAACATGAAAGTTTTTCCCATTTTCAGAACGTAATACCTCAAAATGAGAATTTCCTTGTTCTGATGCAGTAGTCCAGTTCAATTGGATATGATTGCTTTGCTTTTGTCCTGAGAATGAAGTTAATTGAACGGGAAGAGATACAACTGCGGTAAGGACATTAGCCCAACTTAAATCTGCTTTGATATTATCAACAACAATATCATATGAAGTTTCCATTGTCCTGAAACCAATACCCTGAATATCTTTCTTGCTAACTATGCTTTCGGCGCTATTAGTTGCTATAGGAGTTGTTTCAGTACTACTTTGACTATCACTTTGAGCATAAACCCACAAACTTACCTGATCTGGCCCACTAGTTGAGGTACCTAGCTTTTTTTCATATTTCTCAATAATAAGATAGGTTTTCCCAATCTCATAATTGTATGGTGTCCAAGCCATATCATTCACAGAATTACTACTTGCTATCGCTCCAAAAGCAAACTTCCCTGAAGCTCCTGGATCCGGTTTAGTATATATCCTACCTCTACCATCAGTATTCAAAGGATTGGCAGACATATCTGCCAGATAAAAGAAATAACTTCCATTAGCATTGGTTGGTAAAACATTAAACTTTACTAAAAACGAGACGTAAATTGTACCCATTCCATTTTTAGCCAAATCCAAGCTACTATTATTAAATGGCATTACCGGACCATCGCCTGCACTACCTCCAGGATTTATTCGCGCCACTTTTCCTCCATTTGCAGCTCCGAAATCTTCTATCTTAATTGAAACACCCGGATATTTAGGATTTGGGACCCAATTTCCCTTTCCCGCCAAATCTCCAATAGAATAATTCTCGAATGTTTCATTAAAAGCCTGCGCATTAGCAATATTATTTATTAAAAACAGACCAAACGATAATAGTAATAATTTTTTCATTGTGCGTTAATTTATAGCTTGTTAATAATTTATTTAAAACAGTAAGGGCAGTACCATTTACTACCCTTACCAGAAATTTTTATTATGGAGCAGCCTCCGAATAGGTAGTTGCTATGCGAATTTTCTTCACAAAATGAGTGGCTTGCGAAGCATCACCCCCATATACCCCCCATTTAGGATCGCAGTCATCCACATCTAATGTTTGACAATACAGTCGCTGGCTACCATTTGTAAAAGTTTGTTTCACACCGTTATACCAGAATTCTATATAGCCCACACTAGGGTTGCGAGAAACTTTCATCCTGATCACGAAATTCAACCAGTTTCCAACAGATAAAGTAGTACTCCACGGCACTGTTGCTACGTGATTATTATCAAAATGCTGTAATTCTAAATTTCCATTTTTGGTTCTCAGCATTAACGGGTGATTCTGCTCGGAACCTTCTGTTGGATAAGATTTCCATTGAAAAACTGCTTCTGTTTTCAAGTTGGTGGGCATATATATTTTACTTGTCCAACCGATATAAATATTATCTCCTTCCTGAGCCTGAAAGCCTTTTGCTCCACGCGTTTCTGTACGATGGCTACCTGCTGGTTTTAAATATTTCCAAACCAGTGTGCCTGTTTCGTCATTTACTGTACTTAATGCTCCTGTCCCCTCGATATTCACTGCTTTCCACACGTTCGAAGATCCATTAGAGGCATCGCCATTAAATAGTACAGACTGTACAGATGCTCCCCCTTTTGCACTGCTACTAAGCTGTTCTGAGCCTACATTTTCTCCTTCTTTTTTACAGTTGGTCATTAACAAGGCTAATGCTACCGCCTGAATCATTAGAATGTTTTTTTTCATTGTGTTTTTAATTTAATGTTTAAAAAATTGGTTAATTTTTGTTTAGCAGATATTATGTGCATAGGCTAATAGATATTGAAGGCACACAAAGCACAACAACCTAAAAAACAATTGATTACATAAAATTAAATGCAACTTTCCAGAAATTAGTCTGCAATTTTAGCTTGTTAGTAACCTATTTTGGCAAAGTATTCCAACGTGGATAAGGTGAATTGTAAAATCACGAAATCCAGTAAGTTTATATAGATCTAAATATTGACTATTCTCCTTTGTGGTAAGAATTAAACATTAGCAATTAGCTACTGAGATTAAGCTATTGCAATAAAAAAAGACACCGTCTAAAGCGGTGTCTTTTATAAGAATCATATTCAGTTTTGGAGCAAACTAATACTCCTGTATATTATTATATTATCTAAATGGGTATACCGTTGCTCCAAATACATGTACAATACCGTTAGTAGCTATATAACCACCAGAACGATCATTTGTCCGGTCGTTAATTTGTATAGGTGCCATATCATTATTGTTTACCAGCTTCAAATTCATTTTTCCTTCCTGATCAAAGCCTTTTCCATTATTCGCATAACCTAATAAAGATATTTGACTCGCAACCTGATTAGGCGGCAATAATGTTTGTACTGCTTTATTGTCTGCATTCAGGTCAGCAAAATTATACTCGCCCTGTGCTATCAGGTAAAGGAAATAATTTTTGACATCCTGTTTAGGGTAATCTTCCCACTTGTTAGCCGGTCTGGTAACAGGCACATTCGTAATTGGATCAAGACTGGTAACAATTGGAAAATTGAACCAAAGACCTGCTGTAATTGCTCCAGAAGTGGCATTTCTAACCCTTACCGCATCATTATGCAAGAAGATAAAAGTTCTTCCTGATTTTTCATATTCAGAAAGGTCTATTTCTGCATACTCCAAACCCTTCCTCATCCATTTAAAAATGGTATCTGACGGAACTGTACCATAAGATCTGTTTTCTAAGAACTGACGAGCACTTATATTTATATGCGGGTCTAGCGTTGTTGGCTTATAGTCGTACTGTTTCTGAAGATCCATATCAAATAAGGTACAAGCCTGGCAAAACAACGTACCTATGACTATTGCAAAAATGCCTTTTATTGATATTTTATAACTTTTCATAATATTTATATTAATCTGTATAACCTGAATTTTGAATCAACTTTTTATTGGCATTGAGTACATTTCTACTTATTGGCCAGTATTGACGGTTTTCAGGGTCAACAAAACCTGGCTGATCTATATTTCCAGCTTGTCGTCTGATCATAATAGGATCCATAACCTCTTTAACCTTTCCTGTACGCATTAAATCAAACCATCTTTTCCCCTCACCAAAAAGCTCTTTTTGTCTTTCGTTTAAAATGGCATCTTCCATTGCCTCCTTACCAGACACTAATGGGTCTGTGTTTTCATAAGCCGGCAAACCTGCTCTTACCCTTACAAAATTAAGGTATTTTAAAGCATTTGGTAAATCATTACTCCCGTTTAAAGCTTCCGCATACAATAAGTATATATCTGCTAAACGGTACATCGTAAAATAGACCGGAACTTGTTCATTTGTAAGAGGCCAAGGATCGGCTGCAGTTGGATTGGCCGCAGTTGGATACCACTTAAGAAATCTGTTTCTTTTATTATTGGCTACCGGATATACATCTGCAGTCTGTTTTGGCCGGATATCAGGTGATGGTGTGGTAGAAGTTTGTACCGCAAACCAAGAGGCAAATATATCTTCATCGATAACAATGTTTTTATTGTTTGGAGACCAAGAAGTTTGCATACAGGCACAGCCATTTTTCTCCCAATCCCAGTGAAGGCTCCAGATAGCTTCTTTACTAGTTGCAGGACTGGTAAAAATACTTTTCCAGCTTGCAGTTGCCTGCAAATTACTACCATCTACCCCTAAATACGTGGTATTAGTAGGAGATTTTGCTTTAAACAGATTCTGTATCCATTTAATGGCATTAGGATAATCCTTTTTCCACATATAAACATCTGCCATAATTGCGCAAATTGCTCCTTCACTGATATTGTATACCACTGGTCTTTCACCTTTAACAATCAAAGAATAGGCATTCTCTAAATCGGGAATAATGACTTCGTCAATAATTTTTTGTTGAGATTCCTGAGTCCTTTCTGGATCTTGTTTTAAATCCTCAAAAGGCTCGGTCCATATCGGTGCATTTTTCCAAACCCTTATGATATAAAAGTAACTGATTGCTCGTATGCCATAACACTGAGCTAAATAACTTTTTTGAATTCCTTCAGTAAGCTGACCATCTAATGACGCAGCCTGAGGAATATATTTGATTAGCATATTGGCTCTACCTATCACAGAATACAAACCTGTCCAATCAGCAAAATCATTACTTGGAAGTATACTATTCTCTATAATCTGATTGAAGTCCTCTTTAGGATACACAATATCCCTATCAAAATTATCAGAGCGGTACTCTCCCCAATACAAAGCATTTTCAGTAACATTACCGCTATTACCAGATTCCCCACTTCTCACCATCTGCGACTGAAAAGCATTATACATTCCCGCCATAGCGGCATCAATATCGTATTTATTTTTATAAAACTGGCTAAGTGCAGGATCGACCAATGGCTGTTCATCCAAAAATTTTTCACAGCTTCCCAATAAAATCAGGACACTTAAAGCCACTATACTGGATATTTTTTTCATGACTAAATTCTTATTAAAAGTTAACATTTATGCCGAATCCTATCTCTCTCCTTCTTGGATACCTACCGTCGTCTAGACCTGGTTGCAACACATTAGAGCTGCTAAACTCCGGATCGTAACCAGTATAATTGGTCCAGGTTAATAAATTAGTGCCGTACACATAAGCCGTTATACCTTTGGTATATATTCTTTTTGCCCAGTTCGGCTCTAATGTGTAAGAAAGCCTGGCACTGGAAAGTCTGATAAAAGAGGCATCTTCTATATATAAGCTATTCTGGCTAGCTTTGCGGTTTCCACGTTTCTCTTTTTCTAAATAAGCGGGATATTTAGCAATGTCGCCCGGTTTCTTCCAACTGTTATAAACCAAATCTGGTCCTCCCGCTCCTGTATTAGAAGTATTGTTTTGACGTTCTTTATGAGAATTGTAAACTTCGCCCCCAAAAGAACCATTGAACATAAAGGTTAATGCAAAACGTTTATAGTTTAAGGAGTTTACTATACCCAGATAAAAATCTGGTGTAGGATTACCTAAAACATGTTGGTCGGCATCATTAATCACACTATCCTTTCTAACGTTAAGCCATTCAGTATCCCCACCTTGTAATTTATTACCATCCGATGAATACATATTATGTACTGTTCCAGTATAAGGCTGACCGTTATAAGTATATACAGGTTTTCCTCCTACATATAAAGGATTACCATCGTTACCTAAAACTACGGTCAATTTCTCCCAGTTATCATTATAGGCATTAGATTCGTTCCATGAATAAACACCCAAACTAGTATAACCGTAAAAATTTCCTATTTTTTCACCCTCTTCAACATACCATCTGGTTCCAGTTACAAAAGGGATTCCATCTGCCAGTTTTAAAATTTTATTTCTTTCAAAAGAAACATTCGCATTCACTGTCCATTTAAAATCTTTGGTAGCCACAGGCATCCCACTCAGTACAAACTCAAACCCTTTATTCTGTATATCACCTATATTAACAGTCACGTTACTGTAACCAGTTTCTTTTGGCAGCTCCTTTCTATAAAGTAAATCGCTCGTAGTTTTCACATAGTAATCAGCAGTGAAACCTAAACGACCTTTCAAAAAGCTCAAATCTAAGCCTAAATTCTTTTGAGTAGTCATTTCCCAATGAATGCGATTATTACCAAATGTTTCGCTAGGTCCTGCGCCGCCAATTCCGTTATAGCTTCCCGAAAAAGCTATTGAAGTGAAAGACTCATAATCTCCAATCTGATCATTCCCCAACTGTCCATAGCTATATCTCAGTTTAGCGTCTTCCAAAAATTTCTTAGACCAACTCATAAAGTTTTCATCAGAAAAACGCCATGCCACAGAACCGGAAAAGAAATTCCCCCAACGGCTATTTTTACCAAATCTTGAAGAACCATCACGGCGGTAAGATCCCTGTGCCAAATATCTGCCTTTGTAGTTATAACCTAACCTGCTAAATAGAGAGACAGTGGAATTAGCAGTTGCAAAGTTATTGAATACAGATTTGTCTGTAGTAATAATATAAGCTGGTAAGGTTACTAAAATTTCTTCATTTACACTATTTTGGTATCGGGTATGAATACGGTCGTACCTACGTCTATCTGTACTAAAACCTAACAACGCAGTGATATTATGATCTTTGACAATTGTTTTGTTATAGTTAAAATAAGCCTGTGCTTCCCATGAAAATCTTTTTCCTAATTCATTTCTTCCACCATTTTGATTCCTACCACTAGAAAGAAAACGTGGAGAGAAATAAATGTTCTGGCCATCATCTAATCTTCCGTTAAACAACGTGGTAAATTTCAAATCTTCATAGAATTGATATTCTAACTGGTTATTAAACTGAGCAGTAAAACTCTCTGTTAAATTTGCCTCATGTAAAGCGTTAGCAACTGGGTTTCTTTTAGAAGCAATGTAACTAGCTAGAGATCCGTCAGGATAATAAATTAAAGTATTAGCTGGACGATCTATCACCACCCGTACTGTATTGGCTATAGGTACGGAATTACCTTTTTGCCAAGAACCGGAAATATTATTGGAATATTTTAGCTTATCTGTTAACTTATACCCTACATTCACTCTGGATTGTAATCTCTTAGCCCAGCTATTCAGAATAATTGATTTGTCATCCAGATAACTTAAACCGGCATAATAATCAAAACTTTTATTCGCACCACTTGCCCCTACCTTTAGTTCCTTTTTTTGTCCAAGATTACCTAACAACAGGTCTTGAAGATTGTTATCAGCGTTAAAAGCCGGATTAAGGGAATCTACATTGGAATTAGGTCGGTTTTGTAAATCTCTAAACAAACGCACCTCAGCTGAATTACTTACCGGAATGGAATGTGCTAATTTTCCAAACAAATGATTATAACTAATATTTATATCTGACCTGCCTTCCTTACCTCTTTTGGTTGTAATCAGGATTACGCCATTAGCAGCTCTGGCACCATAAATAGAAGCTGACGACGCATCTTTTAATACTTCTATACTTTGGATATCTGCAGGATTAATCATGGCTCCAGCACCATCCACATCAATAACTCCGTCAATAACATAAAGAGGAGCATTACCTCCATTTAATGTTGATGCACCACGTATTTGTATAGAACCGGTTGCTCCAGGTTCGGCTCCCCCATCATTTACAACAAGTACTCCTGCAGCCTGCCCTTGTAAAGCATCAAAAACATTAATAGGTTGTCTTTCTTCTATTGTTTTTGCACTAACAGAAGAAATGGAACCCGTAAGATCCCTTTTCTTTACCTGTCCACCATAACCAATTACTACTACCTCATCTAAATCATTGGCATTTTCTATAAGCATTACATTAACAGCTGTCTGGGCACCCACCTTAACTTCTTTCCCTAAAAAGCCAATATAACTGAATACTAAAACTGCATCTGAATTAGGGACAGTAATACTAAACTGTCCATCTATATTGGTTTGAGTTCCTGTTTGACCTCCTTTTACCTGTACTGCAACTCCCGGAAGTGGCTCCCCTTTGCTTTCTTTTACCACTCCTGTAACTTTTATTTGCGCGAATGTTTCTCCTATCGAAACAAACAAAGCAAGCGCCGTTAGCAAACACAACTTCAACAATCTAAATCGATTATTAAAGGGGACTAACGATAACTGTTCTTTCAATCTACTCATCTTATAGAATAATTAAGGTTTAATAATTCGTCTTCTTGTTTATTTTTCATTTTGTTTTAAAGTACTTATTTATCATCCATTTATATTAAATAACATATCCATTTACAGAGTACTGGGTAATTATTACGAATACATAGTTTTCTTATCTAATTGGTAAACTAAAGTTAGGTAAAGCAAGATGCAGTAGTATTAGGAATATTGGCGTTTTATTAAACAATATTAGCAAAATACACTAATGGGGATTTACAAATGGTTTATTTGAAAGATTTATATCTGTTTAATGCCTCCAGATAGTAGTAATCTGCATAACTTAATGACACATTAACTTCCAGATTTGATGGTTTAGATCCGGTACTGTATGACAGGATAAAACCTTTATTAGACCCCGGTTTGGATATATAATTTTTACTGATGTTGGTTAGAATAAGTTTAGCGTGTTTGAAGTATGGTTTTTTGTTTTTACTATAATTTGCAAGTTCCAGTAAAGCAGATGCTGCAATAGTAGCCGCTGATACATCTCTAGGTTCATTCGGTATATTTGGAGCATCGAAATCCCAATATGGAATCATGTCCGCTGGCATATTTTTATGTTTGAAAAAATAATTTACTATATGTTCTGCCTGCTCCAGGTATCTTTTATCTTTTGTATAACGGTAACACATTGTATAGCCATATATAGCCCAGGTCTGTCCTCTTGCCCATGCAGATTCATCATTATATCCCTGATGGGTATTCTTCTTTAGTACCTTCCCTGTTTCCGGATCATAACCAATCACATGATAACTGCTATAATCTGGTCTGAAATGATTTTTTAAAGTAGTATTTGCGTGGTTTACCGCTATTTTATAAAAAGTAGAATCTCCTGTTAATTTAGTCGCTTCAAATAGAAGCTCTAAATTCATCATATTATCGATAATTACCGGAAAGGCCCATTTTTCGCTATTATGATCCCATGATCTGATAGCTTTTACTTTATCACTATAACGAGAAGCAAGCGTTTTGGCTGATTCGATGATCACATTTTTGTAATAGTCATTACCTGTAATGCGATATGCATTTCCAAAGCTACAGTACACTTTAAACCCCATATCGTGAGTTTTAGCATTAGTTTTTTCCTGTTCTAAAGGTTTAGTAAATTTTTCTGCAAAATACCTCCAGTTCTTGTTTTTGGTAAGATCATATAAATACCAAAGTTCTCCGGCGAAAAAGCCACTGGTCCAGTCTCTGGAAGCTACCAATTTAAGTTTCCCATGCTCAAGCGTTCTCGGAGCAACTAAATTTCCCGTCCTATCATGTTGTTTTATCTTGTCTATTTCATCCAACATCAGTATGGTCTGAGATTCGGCGAAACGGATATCTTTTTTCAGGTTCAATTGTGCTTTGGCTGCTAATGTTCCTAAAAAAAGAAAAATAACCATATAGATTTTAGTACTTTTTAAATGTGAAAGAATGGTTATCATATCAGCTTTTTAATTAGTTAATGGGAATCAAATCTACTTCTAAAACTCGTGTTAATTCTTTACCTGTAATCTCTGAGGCCTGAAGCTTTAAATGATGTGTTCCTTTGGATAATTTCACATTTCCAATAATTATCTCCATAGGTTTTTCTTTACCAGACTCAATAACCTTACTATATCTCGAACTGCCTAACAGAACATCTATAGTCCCTGAACTATCCTCGCCTGCTATATATTTTAAGACTATTTGATATGATTTATCTTCTATTGTTTGAAAAGTCCAAGAGAGACTTTGGTCTTTCGATTTCCATCCATGTACATAATATTTATTTGTCTTCCCATCCCCAAAACCGAAACCTCTTCCTTTCTGTTCTGCATCAAACGCCAATAAACAATTGGTAATGTTACCATCTATATATCTGATTTCTCCTGCTTCTAACGGAGGTTTTATTTCCATTACCAATACAGCATCAACTCTGTCAAAAGCTTCTTTTGGTAAAAGCACATATAAATCGCCGTTTTCTCTTATAGTCTTAAGAGCCAGTTTTTTCTGATCGGCCATACTATAAACTTTAACCACTTCGTTCTTTAGTCCACCTATTAATAATTTATTGTTCTTTGGCCAGTCAAAAACATGTAAATACAATAAGTTATCTTTTCTTGTGATGGCTCCCCAACTCTGTAATGGCAAAGGTGAGGATGAAGCTTTATAAATGGAATTTTCATATTTCTTCATCCATATCGCGAGACTATCTAATATTCTCTGATCTTTTGTATCAATACGGCCATCTCCTTTTGGTCCAATATTCATTAACAAATTTCCGCCTCTGGAAACTGCATTGGCCAATAGACGGATAAAGTGACTTGCTGACTTATGGCTATTATCATATTTACTATAACCGTAAGATTCATTTGTTGTAGGAATAGCTTCCCAATCGCCTGTTACCGGAAAAAACTCTGCCGGACGATCAGCGGTATTCAAATAATCTCCAAAATTTTCCTGAGCGTTTCTGGCAAGCCTTCCATTAATTACCAGATTGGGATCCGTTTCTCTGATAGCTTTCAGAATTCTCAAATTTTCCGAAAATGGTAGTTTATGTGGGGTATCAAACCACAACATATCGGGATGATATTTTTGGATCAATTCCTTTATTTGTGGAATTGATTTTTCATCCACATACTTCGCAGCTTTTATTATTAACCCGGGATGGGCATCAAACCAATTTCGTCCACCATATAAATTTTTATCTCCGCCCGGATTGTTGAATTCCCAATCATTCCCCGGTGCATCAGGGTGTTCCCAATCAAAAGCATGTGAATAATAAAAGCCGAATTTTAAACGATATTTTTTGCATGCCGCAGCTAATTCCGCCATTGGATCTCTTTTAAAAGGCGTTTGATCTGCTATATCAAAATCTGAAACTGCTGAGGGATACATCGCAAAACCATCGTGATGTTTTGCAGTGATTACCATATAATGCATACCAGCAGCTTTTGCAGATTTCACCCACTCTTCTGCATTAAATTTTGTTGGATTAAATTTTGAAGCTAATTCCAGATAATCTTTACGTGTAATCTTTTCTTTACGCATTAAATGCTCGGCATAGCCTCCCACCTCTTTTCCTTTCCATTCACCTCCGGCTTCGGAATATACGCCCCAATGAATAAACATTCCGAAGCGCGCTTCCTGCCACCATTTTATACGATTTTCTCTATCCAGCATAGCAGTTTTCCACCACCCACTTTTGGCTTCTTGGATTGCAATCTTATCTCTTGTCGCAGAGGTCAGATTACTCATGTGCTTATCTTCATCTCCGGTATCCTGCGCTGCAATGAATAACGGGGCTATTGACAAAGCAATCAAGGGCATCAATAATCTAATTTGCATATGGTATTCTGAAATTAATTTGATTGTAATTTGCCACTACCTGCCCAATTCTTTAATAATTGATCTATATTCCCTATTCTTTGGGCAGAAATGGTAATATTTTCTACAGCAGTATTTCCCAGACGGTCTTTTAACTGAGCGAGATAAAGACTTCTCGGTTGAACAGCTGTTCCCCAACTTTCCCAGTATCCCGCTCCGTTTTTAGTTAGTCCAACACAACCAATCCCCCAATTCAACGCTCCTTTAGGACTTTCTACCTTTACATTAGATTTTGTAGATCGGCAATTAAAGAATAGTGTTTGAGCTCCCGCCCATCCATGTCCAGACCCCATGGCCTTTCTATTTTGCACCTGTAATTGTCCACAAGAAACATTATCAAATAGTAAACCTGTAGCCCATCTATGATGTGGCCCAGTATCTGAATTAGTTTCTATTGCTACACAGTCCAGGAAAACATTAGGTCCCGGAACCCTCGACCCTGTAACAAAATCATGTCGACCGCCTCTTGCAAAGCATCTTTGAAAAAGATTATAACTTGCTCCGGCTTCTAAATTAAAAGAGTACTTTCTGCCGCCAGTTGTAACAGATTTAGGATCTAACATGGCGCAGTCTTCTACTGTATTATAATGTGAATTTGTACTTATACTAACTGCTGAATATCCAAAGTATAATGCTGTGATTCCTCTTATCCAACAATTTTCTGCATTTTTTAATTCTATTGCAACCCAGCCATGCTGTTCATCTTCCGCCGACGCATAAACTGAAGTCAAACGCATATTTTCTATCCCTACTTGTGTCACGCGCTGATGAGCGTTCAGTTTATAAATAGACCCGCCTCCATATTTCGTTTGCATTGGATCTACAACCGGTGCATCCAACACGACACTATCACCAACTATTTCTATAACTTTTCTTTCGAAATCCGTATTGTAACCACTGGCAGTCCATCCGTACTGCGCCATATCTAAATCGTTAATCCATTGCTGATTCGGGGTTTTATAGATGGCTATTCTATCCCCCGCAGCTATTCCTGCTAAAGATTCTACCCTGAAGCCTTTTTTGCCAGCTCCGACATAGCTTGTGGTAATTTTCTTTAAAGTTCGGGTGTTTGTTACAGCCGTTCCCGAAACTTCAATTAATGTATGTTGTGCAATTCGGGTTGCTTTTAATACAGTTCCATTCTCGCCCTGCCCTTCGCCTCTTAAAACCACGCCACTTTTGGTTATTTTAATGGAATTACTTACTTCATATAAGCCCGATTTTAACAAAATAACTCCTCTAAAACCATCACTTTTTAAAGGCATATTCTGTATCTGATTAATTGCGTTTTGTATTTGCGTTAAATTATCTCCCACTACAGGAGTGAGTGTAATTTCTACTTCAGACAGGTTTGGTAATGCCACACCGCCTCCTTTGTACCCCGCCATTGAAAAATCGGGCACAACATTTACTTTCTGCGTCTCTCCCTCATTAGCATAGAAATTGTATCCCAGGCTGCCATCCGTGTTAACAAAAAGCATATTTGTTGTAGGCTTGTATGGCTCTGTATCTGGGTCTGGTGGAGGGACTTCTTTATCGTCGTCCTTTATAACACTTTCTGCTTGTTTCGACTTTTTACAACCAAAATTGACCAGAAGAATAAATGCTAAAAAAAAGTTTAATGCGATTTTCATGATGAGGTGCTTATTTATAATTACTATTCGCAAATAAATGATTATTAGGCTTATTCTATTCTCTTATTTTGGCATATTCATATCATTATATTGGCTTTATAATGTGAATTTTTCTCTAAGCCTGATATCTTCTGAAGAACTGCCTATCTGTACTTCAAACTCTCCGGGTTCAACTGTCCATTTCATGTCCTTATCCAGAATTGCCAAATCTTTTCTGGCAAATTTCAGTATGATTTTTTTTGTCTCACCTGCTTTTAAATGTATTCTTTCAAAAGCCCGCAGTTGTGTATCGTATGTAATGATACTGCTTATCAAATCTTTAAAATAAAGCTGAACTACTTCGTCTCCTGCTCTTTTTCCAATATTCTGCAGTATAAAACTGGCAGAAATACTGTCTTTATCAGCAAAATCTAAACTTAAATTACTGTACTCAAATTTTGTATAGCTCAGACCATAGCCAAAAGGATACAAAACACCGTTTACTCTTGACTTTCCAAAGCCATTATCTCCAGCAGATGGCTGATTTGCATGAGATCCCGGTTTAAAAGGGAAATTTAGCTCAATTTGGCCTATTGATTTTGGAAAAGTAACCGAGAGCTTTCCGCCGGGATTATTGTCACCAAAAATTGTTTCTGCTACCACTTTACCAGCAGAAGGTCCCAGAAACCAGGTTTCTAATATGGAAGTTAAATAGTGATTTTCCCAGTTTATTGTTAAAGGTCTGCCATTTACTAAAATCATTATAACCGGTTTCCCTGTTGCATGCAAAGCTTTTAATAAGTTCAATTGCCTGCCCGGGAGATTTAAACTTGTTCTTGACAAACTTTCACCAACTATTTTTTCGTTTTCTCCTACAACAGCTATAATAACATCTGAGTTTTTTGCCTTTTCTACAGCTTCATTTACCATTTGCTGCTCTTTTTCAGAAATACGTTCGTCTATAATTTCTGTTCCCGGCCACCCTTCATTTACTATCTCACAACCTTTAGCAAAATCAATATTTAATTTCCCGTTATTGTATTGCTTTAACCCTTCTAAAATAGAGATCGATGGATTGTTTGAAGGGCCGTATCTGCTTATTGTATAACCGATTTCTGTTGCCATCGGTCCTGTAACCAATATTTTTTGGTCTTTATTTTTATCTAATGGAAGAAATTCATTCGCATTTTTTAGTAAAACTATAGACTCCCTATTCATTTGCTCAGCAAATTTTTGATCATCTAAGGTATGTACTTTTTTATCTGAAACTTTCGGATTTTCTGTAAAGGGTTTATCAAAAAGCCCTAATCTGAACTTTACAGATAATACCTCCCGCACCCGTTGATCTAAAGTTTTCATATCTAAAGAACCATCTGCAACGGAGACTCTTAAGTTATTGATGTAGTTTTCTGGTTGTCTAAAGTTTGTCCATACGTTCAAACCCGCTTTCAGCGCAATAACCGAAGCTTCCTTAAAATCTTTAGCTACCCTGTGTTTAGAAGCTATAAACTCAACGGCTTCACTATCAGAAACTACGTATCCATTAAATCCATATTGTTCTCTTAACAATTCTGTCAGGAAATAGTAGCTTCCAGTCACCGGAATACCATCCCAATCATTATAGCTACTCATAACCCCCAATGGCTTCGCCTCCTGAATTACTTTTTTAAATGGGTACAGATGAATCTGATGCAATTCTCTGGGGGTAACATGCGGATCGGTTCTGGCATGCCCGTCTCTTCCTCCTTTTGGTACGCTATATACGGCATAATGCTTTAAAGTAGCGGCAATTCCGTTACTTTGCAATCCATTCACCATATTTTTCCCCAGCTCTCCAATTAAAAAGGGGTCTTCACCATAACATTCTACTACTCTTCCCCACCTTGGATCTCTTGCCAAATCGAGAATAGGTACGTAGACATTTGTATAACCTAAAGCTTTAGCTTCTCTGCCCGCAATTTCTCCAGCCCTTCTAACTAAGTTTTCATTCCAGCTACTACCTATTCCTATTGGTGCGCAAAATGGTGTTGCCCTGTCGTGACACAAACCATGTATTCCTTCATTGGTAAAATCTACCGGAATTCCCAAACGAGTCTCTTCTATAAACCATTTTTGAAGCGTGTTCATAGCCTCAGCATGTTTACTATATGGAAATGAATATTCGGTTTGCGCTTTTTTATTATTTGGGAGGCTATTTAATGCCTCATCTATATTTGCTATACCGTCTTTCCAAATAGCCTGTTTCCAATCTGGCGTCGGCATTTCATCTTTAAGTACCCTGCCGTATCCATATAAAGTCGCCGTTTGGTTTGCTTTCTCAGCAACAGTCATTTGGGATAATAAATCTTCAACTCTTTTTTCTACAGTCTGCGCAGGGTCTTCAAAAACATCCTTTGTTCCGTTCTTATTAAAATCTATCCAATTTTTATGATAAATATTCCTGGATTTCTGTGCATAAATAGAACCAGCCGTAAATGTAAATACTGCAAAAACATATTTAAAAATTGAAGATTTATTCATTATAATAATTTAAACTGCCGAGAATTCTCGTTGATATATTAAAGGACTTTTACCAGTTATACCTTTAAAACATTTATGAAAGCTGGCAAAATTGTTGAATCCGCTTTCATAACAAACCTGTTTGATATTCATTTTTTTATCAATTAATAGTTTACAAGCCTGCCCTACTTTTATTTCCATTAAAAATTGAGAGTATGTTTTTTGAGTCCTCGATTTAAAATATCTGCAGAACGAATTAGGACTAACCTTTGCAACATCTGCTATCTCTTCTAAATTTATCTTGTTTCTGAAATTTGCATAAGAATACTCGTAAATATCTTTGATTCTATCTTTATCTATTTCCTCCATATTATAAACAAATCCCAGAGATGATAAAACTTCTATATGCTTACTCCTGCTAATTTCCAAAAGGGCCTGAATCATATAAATAATTCTTTCTGTACCGTTAGATAGTAACATTAAGTCTAATAATTCTGCAATTTTCCCTTTATCTCCATCAATTATTCTAATTCCTCTTTTTGATTTCTCCAGAATATCTTTAATGGGTTTATTTTCGGGAAGATTCAGAAAAAGGTTTCCCAGAAAATTCTCTGAAAAGTGCGCCACTTTAATATCTGCGTCATAAGGTGACTCATTCAGAAATGATTCTTCGAATTTCCAGTAATGAGGCAGATTCGAACCAATAAGAAGAAGATCTCCCGATTCGAATTTAGCAATACTGTCTCCCACGAATTGTGTTCCGTAACCTTTGTTAAAATGTATAAGTTCAACTTCGGGATGATAATGCCATTTATTATTCATCACTGGTCTTGAATCCTGACGTACACTAAATGACTGTGCAGGTCCCATGGAAACTTTAAGTAATTGCGGTTTCATGTTTAATTCATTTTAAGGTTTAACATTCATTTAACAAACTCAAAAACAACCAAATACATCCCCATCCCGGGCAAATACCCGAACTATCTTAGTTTTTTAATAATTGTAAGCTATAGGTTTCTTTGTATTTTTTTGCCTATAATTGATTAATGTAAAGTACACAAACTTATTTCAGTATTTGTGTATATATATCATTCATATTTATGTACAAAACAAACATGCAATGAAAGAGAAAGTAACAGAGAAAACAAAAAGAGACCCATCTGAAATAATTCAGATTTTTAACGATGTAAATATCAAACTTTTATGTTGCCGATATTGGGTTTTAGACGAATGGGAGTGCAATGATTTCTCTGTTCCATTCTGGCGCATTTACCACAATACTATTGCGGGAGCCAAGATTTATTTCGAAAATATAGTTGTAGAACCTCAAAAGGGAAGTATTGTGATCATACCACCGCATACTAAATTCGCAACAAGATTAAAGCAGGACAACAATAGCGAAGAAAGTATTTCCGGAAGAAAAATAAGAAACAACGAAACCCTTGAGACTATTGAAAAAGACAATAAAATAGATCACTTGTTTATTCATTTTTCTTTGGGATTTCCTTTGGATTTCGCAAAAAAAGGAGTTAATGTAACCCCATGTGATGATTATACATATAATCTTATACAGCGTATACAAAAATCGTGTAAGGATGATACCATATTCAGTTTTAACGAGTGTATGCAGATTAAGCAGTTAATTAGTGATTCTTTACTTCACTTAAAAAACGATACCTGGAAATATGAGACTATAGATCAACGGGTTTTTACTGCTATGCGCACTATCGAGAAAAATTTCAAATTAAAAATAACTAATGAAGAGCTGGCAGAAAAAGCAAACATGGCTGTAAATTCCTTTTCCAGATTATTTAAAATAAGTACTGGAATTTCAATTCAACAATATGTGATAAAGGTTAAAGTAGAAAACGCGTGTAGTATTATGCACCATACGGATAAGACCATAGATGAGATAGCGTTTGATTGTGGTTTTTTCGACAGGCATCATTTTTCAAAAACCTTTAAAAAGGTAATGAATATAACACCTGTTTATTACAAAAAGCGCCTTACTATGAATTAATGGCTTTCTAAATCTGCCAATGAGAATATTCTATCCATTAAAACCCATTTTTCTCCAGGTTTGGCCCCAGGCATTTCTTTTTGGTACTTCCACATTATTTTTTCCCATTCCTGTACCTTTTCACTTTCCTGGTCTATCACTTCCTTTCTCTCAAAGGAGAATAATTCGCTGGTTTCCATAATCATGAATAAGCGGTTTTTGTAACGATATATCTCCATATTCATCACCCCCGACAACTTGATATTTTCCAATACCTCTGGCCATACCCGCTCATGCCATTCCGTATATTCTTTAATTAATATAGGATCATCTATTAAATCAAGAGCCAAACAATACTTCTTCATTCCGTTACTTTTAGAAAGATCTAGGTTTCAAACTTTCTGCAAGTAACTAATTTGATAGATAAAAAAATTTTGCAAAATCGTCCATTTATTAAGCATAATTGGCATTTTACAAAAAAAGCAGCATGAGCTTAATTATATCATTCTCACGCTGCCCTATAAAGTGATTCTTTTTAAACTCCCGGTTCTTTATCCAAACCTATCGGACCTTTATGCTTTCTTGCCCTGTCAGCAGGAGATGTTGTAAAATCATCTATATCGTCTATAACAGATGTTGGACTATGGTTCCCTGTTTTGCCTTCGGATTTTTCAGGATGACGTTCTCTTTTTTCTAATTCTTTTTCCTTTTGTTCGTTAAGCTTTTCTAAAGTGCTCTTAGCCATAATACCCTCCTCTTTAAGTTGTTAAACATAGATATGGGTAAAAAGAACAAATAATCTGCCAACCTATTCGTTGTCTGTATAAATTTCTTTTACTTTTCCGATCACATAGTCGATCTCATCTTTGGTATTGTATTTCGAAAAAGAAAATCTTACAGCCGGTCTGTCTGGCGACGCACCAATAGCCGTTAAAACATGAGAGCCTATATTTGTACCCGACGAACATGCACTGCCCCCGGAAGCATAAACACCACTAATATCCAGTTTAAACAACAACATATCAGCCATATCCATTTCTGGAAAAGAAACACTCAACACCGTATACAAGCTTCTGTCCTCATCTGTTTCACCGTTGAAAGAAACACCAGGGATTTCCTTTTCTAATTGCTCCTTCATATAACTTTTAAGCCCCTGAATATATTGTTGCTGTGTTTCCATTTCTTCATAAGCCAGGCTCAAAGCTTTGGAAAGTCCTGCTATACCGTATATATTCTCGGTCCCACCACGCATATTCCTTTCTTGCGCTCCCCCATAAATCATAGGATTAATTTTGACTCGGGGATTAATATAAATAAAACCCACTCCCTTTGGCCCGTGTATCTTGTGTGCAGAACAAGCAATAAAATCAACTTTTAATGTACTCAAATCATGCCTATAATGTCCAACGGTCTGAACAGTATCGCAATGAAAAACTGCATTGTATTGTTCACAAATATTTCCCACTCGTTCTATATTTGTTAAGGTGCCTATCTCGTTGTTTGCATGCATCAGAGAAACCAAACTTCTTTCGCTACTTTTAAGTAGCTGCTCTAACTGTTCGTAATCTATATTACCTTTCTCATCTACATTCAGATAGCTTATTTTAATACCGTTCTTTTCCAACATTTCTACTGTATGCAAAACTGCATGATGTTCCAAAGGAGAAGTAATGATATGTTTTATCCCTAAATCGGCTACCGTTCTTCTTATGGCTGTATTATCAGCTTCTGTACCACTAGAAGTAAAGAATATATTTGCCGGAGCAGTGTTTAACAGGTTAGCGACGTTTTTCCTGGCTTTTTCTATAATTGTTCTCACCTCTCTGCCATGAGCGTGTATTGACGACGGATTCCCAAAATTATTCTCCATTACATCTATCATTACCTTCTTCACTTCTTCATCTAATGGAGTTGTTGCAGCGTTGTCTAAATACACTTTTCTTTTCATAATTTATTTGACTCTTGAAATATGCATCAAAATTACTGAATAAAACCTTTTGACAGTGGTAAAACTTTAAATGCCACGTAAAATTCTTAAATAACTATATTTGCAGAATATATCGAATTACTATGTCAAAAGAGTGGTTTCAGAATTGGTTCAATTCTCCATTTTATCATATACTTTACAAACAACGCGACAAAGAAGAGGCAGAACTATTTATTGATAATCTTTGCACATACCTTGAACCTGACAAGAATGCAACAATGTTGGATATTGCCTGCGGGAAAGGCCGCCATTCTATTTATTTAAACACAAAAGGTTATGATGTAACCGGTATAGACCTTGCCTATAACAGCATAAGGTTCGCAAAACAGTTCGAAAACGAAAAACTACATTTTTTCGTTCATGATATGCGCAGACTGTTTTACATCAATTATTTTGATTTCGCATTTAACCTTTTCACCAGCTTTGGTTATTTCGAAACCGAAAAAGAACATGTTAATGCATTAAAAGCTTTTTCTAAAGCTCTTAAAAGCGATGGAAAATTGATTTTAGATTATATGAACAGCCAGAAAATCATCAATAATCTGGTAGAAGAAGAAAGTAAAACGATAGAAAACATTAACTTCCATATTACACGAAGTGTCAAAAATGAAAAAATCGTAAAAACCATCAATTTTACTCATGATGATAAAAACTATGCTTTTAAAGAAGAAGTTAGTGATTTTAAATTGGCAGACTTTGAAAGACTATTCTCTTTAGCAGGTTTAAAAATCGAAAAACTATTTGGCGATTACAATCTCAATGATTTTAATCCGGACAATTCTGACAGACTAATTTTTGTTTGCAACAAAATATGATAGATTCCATACTACATTTTGATCAAGAAATTTTCTTTTTCATAAATAAAACATTGGGTAATCCCATCTTTGACTGGATTATGCCTATCCTGAGAAACAAATATGTTTGGATTCCATTATACATAGCTATTATCGCTTTTTCAATAAGCAGATACAGACTGAAAGGTTTATACTTAATATTATTTTTAAGTGCTACAGTAGGCTTTGCAGATTTTACAAGTGCAAAGATTCTTAAACCTACTTTTGAAAGAGTACGGCCTTGTAATGATGAAACTATAAAAGATATGGTTAATGCAAGAGTGGGTTGTGGTTCTGGTAAAAGTTTCCCTTCAACTCATGCCACCGATCATTTTGCAATAGCTGTATTCTTAATCGTAATATTTAGAAGGATGTGGAAACCAATAACTGTTATTGCATTGATATGGGCAGGACTTATATCTCTTGCGCAGATATACGTTGGTGTGCATTATCCAATAGATGTTACAGTTGGTGCAATATATGGTTCCCTCATAGGATTTCTGTTTGCAAAATTATACAACCGTTATTTTCTGTTAGAAACCCACGTAAAAACAAACTGATCTGTTTAAATTATTTTAAGCCATGAACTATTTATTCATATTTATATTAGCAGCCGGAGCGCTATTAGGTGGTTTGTCTGTGTTTTTTATTAAACAGGAAAATCCTAATCGCTTAAAGCTTATTTTATCGTTTAGCGGCGCATATCTATTTGCTATTACAGTACTACATTTACTTCCGGATGTATACGAATCTCATAATCATTATGTGGGTTTATTTATACTCGCAGGCTTTATATTACAAATTTTACTGGAACAATTTTCTCAAGGAATTGAACATGGTCACATTCACGCCCATGACCACGGAAAAGCATTTCCGTGGGGCATCATGATCAGCTTATGTCTGCATGCATTTTTAGAAGGAATGCCATTAACTTCAAGAGAACAAAACCATTTGGTGTTCGGAATTGCTATACACCATATACCGGCAGCATTTGCGCTGGGAAGCATTTTATTGAGTAATCATGTAAGTAAAGGAACAACTGTAGCTTTAATAATACTATTTGCCTTAATGGCTCCTTTGGGATATTTTTTTAGTTTCATATTAAAGAGCGGCAGCATTATTGAAACCAACTACTACCAATACGTAATGGGAATTGTTATTGGTATTTTTCTTCATATTTCCACTACAATATTATTCGAGTCCAGCGTAGATCATAAATTTTCTGTTAAAAAGACATTTGCTGTAATAGCAGGGACTTTAATTGCATTAGTTGGATTCTTAATGCATCAACACTAAAAAGAAAACAGGAGTTTTCAACTACAGAACAAGCTCTTAAAAGTCAACGAAAAGAAAGTGGCACATCACTTTCTTTTCGATTTAAAACGATTTAATAAATTAAGAATAATGTAGAGTACTTATCAAATTTAGCCCCGTAATTTATCTAAAAGTTCACTTAGCAAACCTGCCTCCTGTTCTGTCAAATTCTTAGAAAGAATATCCTTTACGATTTCATCCATTCTGATTTTTTCCAGAATGTTCAACCCTTCTTGAGATATGGTAATATCTACAGCCCTTCTATCTCTGGCGCATACTTTGCGTTCCACTAATTGTTTGGCCACTAGTCTGTCTACTATTCGCGAAGCATCAGACATTTTATCCAGCATTCTTTCTTTAATCAGATTTACAGTTACCGGATTAGGTATTTGTCCTCTTAAAATACGCAACACATTGTACTGTTGAAGAGTTAGGTTGTACTTATCTAATTCTGCCTTAAGCCAATTATTCACCCAACCATAAGTATAAACAATATTAACAACGACTTTATTGAAGTCACTTTCAAAACGACGATTCAATATTTCCTTCTCTAGCTCCATTATATCTCCATTTTTCAATTCATTTATAAGATTTTAGTAGTCAATTTACCGTCCAAAAATTTTTTTAATGAAGTACCATCACCATGTAATGTCCACACTTCACTTGGATTTACTGTTTCTATAGTTTTAAGGATGCCTGTCCAATCTACGTGATCAGATATATATAATGACAAATCATTGCCCTTTTGCAAATACTCCCATCCCGAAGCGAAAACCCTGGCTACGCCAATTACCCCTCTATAACTATTAAAAGTTAGCGGAGGCAATAAATAAACCTGATTTTGATGATGTTGTTTTAATGATTTCCTATTATATAAATTATACGTCCCCAATTTGACACCATATTGATTATATAATTGATGTATAGAGAAAATAGAATGATGAACATGTACTACCTTATCCGGGCAATACTTATTGATCAGATGAGTTATTCTTTGTGCTTTACCCAATCCATAGACACCTAAAAGAATGTTGGTCTTAATACTATTTAATTTTTTTATTTCTATTTCGGCATCCGGGTGACTGACATTTGGATTTGCAAAGGTACTTTCGGTAATCAACACATCGGCCACGGGAAGTTCGGTCTGCTCACACGTATCGTCATTTTGCAACTTATAGTCGCCTGTATAAAGATAAGTCGAGCCTTCGAACTCCATTAAGATCATTGCAGAACCTAAAATATGCCCCGCAGGATAAAACCTAAGTTTCACTTCATTTATTGAAAAGCTTTCTTTATACTGCTTTACAAAAAAATTCACAGCGGCTTTTTTCTTATACCTCAGAAGCATAAGATCCTTTGTAAATGCCGAACAATAAACGTTTCTGTTGCCTCCCCTTGCATGATCGCCATGAGCATGGGATATAACTGCATTTGCTACAGGTAATTCCGGATCTAAATAAAAATCTCCATACCGGCAGTATAAACCCGCTTCTGTCTTCGCAAGAAAATCATCCTTTATCATTAATCAAATTCAAAATTTTCTCATGAATATTTAATACCTGAGTAATCAGCAACTCAGATTCATTATTGTAAACAATAAAAGTAGCCAATCTTTCTTTTTCTTCTTCTGGCATTTGCTTATTGATTCTTGCCAGCACTTCATCTCTAACCACACGATCTCTCTTCATTACTCTTTCTATTCTAAGTTCTAAAGGTGACGAGACAAGAATATTAAAATCACTTTCCAGATAAGACCCACTTTCGAATAATAACGCGGCTTCTTTTAATGTATATTGACTATTTTGCTTTTTTACCCACTGCCTGTAATCGTCTATAACAACAGGATGAACAGTAGCATTAAGTCTTTCTAAAACAGCGGCATCTTTAAATGCTATTGCAGCAATATGTTTTCTGTTCAATTCTCCGTCCTGATAAGATGCTGTCCCAAAAAGCTCCACTACTTTATCACGAATAGTCTGATTGTTTACCATTAATCTTTTTGCCTCTATATCTGCATAGTATACGGGAATCCCGAGCAATTCGAATATACTACTTACCGTGGATTTTCCACTACCTATTCCTCCTGTTATCCCTACCTTCATCTTTATTTACTTACCATAAAATCTACCTGTTGAGGATTGAGCCTGTTAATTTGTACAAATGGGTTATGATTGACAATAATTACTGGCAAACGAGTAGCTTTCTTTTCTCTCCACAAAGATAAATCTACTGTTGCCGAAACATGGTTTTCATCTACCGAAGCATAGTCCGACAATGAGGACCAGGCATATACTTTCACAAATGACGGGACTAATTTTACCCGATAATAATCTGGATTATTCACGACTTTAATTGGAATATCGAATTCCTTTTCAGTAAACTCTTCTACTTCCAATTTAAATTCTACCCTATTTGGGAATATACTAATGTTTGCTTCTTTAGCTTTTTTCAGGCTAATATTAGAAGATATACTACCACTAATTCCTTTCATCCGAAAAGTGTCTGTATCCCAATGATCGATATCTTTTATAACATCTGCCGGGCCTGTTATAGTTACATGCGAAGGTTTGAGTAATATTTCTTTAGACTGTCCAAATTGCTTTTTATAATCTAACTCGGCCTTAAATTTAACAGGAACGCGCTTCACCTTTCTTGTAGCAAAATCAAAAAATAATGTATCGGGTAATACTTTTATAATAGTTTGATTAGAGAAAAACTGGTTATTGATATCAGCCATTTGTTCTCTCATACTTACAAAATTCCTTCTTTCCAGAGAACTCAAGTCTACTTTAATATCTGATACCGATTTGCTAAGCTTGTTGAACAGCAATTGCCATCCTGTACCTCGAACTACCAAAACAACGGTATCGGACTGTAAAGGATAAAAAGCTTTATTTTGAGGCAAGCTTTTAAATGAAGCAATAGCTTTTACGTTATAGTCATAATTCATAGACAAAGAATAAATCAACCAGGCCGCAAAAGCTAAAGCAATACATGTAAAGAACATGCTTATTCTCTTTCTTTCTCCTAATGATAGTCTTATTAATGCCATTTATGAAAAATGTTTATGGTTTTTTGAATTATAACATTCAGAAATGCAATACGTTCAAAATTGCAAATTTAGAATTCAGCATTTATTTAAACTCTATTCAAAGATATGAAATAAAAAATGCCACTTCTTTGTTTTATGAAGTGGCATTTTTTTATTTTTTAAAATTGAATTTATCCATTCAAGCCTTTAGAAGCATCTAAAGAAACTGCACTCTTGTCAAAACGGATTTTTCCGCCACCTTCGGTTTCCAGAACAACTGTTGTTTCGTTTAAATCAACAATCCTTCCGTGAATTCCAGCTGTGGTGATTACTTTATCTCCTTTTTTTAATTCGGCAACAAATTTCTTATGATCTTTCGCTTTTTTCATTTGGGGTCTGATCATGAAAAAATAGAAAACCACTATAATTAATAACATTGGAAGGAAACTCATCATATCTCCTGATGCTTGCAACAAAACGAAATTTAACAACATAATATAACTTTTATTATTTAACTATTTCACCTATTAAACGTACTACAGTTTCTGCCGGAACCGTATTAGCTCTAACAGTAACCGGTTTATCCTGAAGACCGCTTTTCCCGGTACTATTGAAAACCACTCTAATCTTTCCTTCCTTGCCTGGCAAAATAGGCTCTTTAGGCACTTCCGGAACTGTACAGCCACATGTTGCAGATGCATCAGAAATAATTAAGGGTGATTTTCCTTCGTTTACAAACTCAAAATCATAAGAGACTTTCTGGCCTTCCTGAATCTTTCCAAAATCGTAAACATCTGTTTTAAATCGGATAACAGGAGCCTCTTCTGCATTTACATTTACGCTAACAGAATCAGTTTGCGTAGCAGACTGTTTGGCTGTATTATTACATGAGCTTATAACTATTGCTCCTGCTACCAGTAAAATATATTTTTTCATATTGTGTTTTAAATAAACAAATACAATTATACTAAGCCTCTACCGTATTTCCTTATTTTATTTTCAGCTTTTAATTCATTTAATATCTTGTCCAAGATACCATTGATAAAAACATTACTTTTAGGCGTACTAAATTCTTTCGCTATTTCCAGATACTCATTTATAGTTACTTTAACAGGAATACTCGAAAAATAAATCAGCTCGGCCAAAGCCATTTTCATAATCAGGATATCCATCATCGCAATCCGGTCTGCTTCCCAATTCTTTGTTTTGCCCGCAATCATTTCCTGATAAACACTGTCGTTTGCTAATGTTTTATGAAAAAGATCTACTACAAACTCTTTATCTTCTATCCAGTTCGAACTGATCTGAGCTAACTTATTATCACCTCCTAAAGAATCAAAATTCTTCAGTGTCTTAGCTACCATAGCTTGAAGGACGTCCTGATCTACCTGCCAGTTTATATGTTTTTCCTCCAAAGCATTTTGTGCTAGTTCTGATTTTAAAATGACTTTTTTGAAGATGAACTTAATGATATCTTTATCTGAGTGCAGATCATGTTCTTCTAAAGCCAGGTAATCTTTATATTCCTGGGAGTTTCTTAAAGTAACGAATAATGAACGTGCTAATTCCGGATCAAAATCCCACGAAATTTTATATTTCTTTATCGCCTGAACGTATTCTTCATTTTCTAAAAGAAGCTTTATAAAAAGATTATCTAATATTTTCAGATTAGGATTTAAATCTTCTGTTGATGGCAAATGTTTATTGGCTCTTTCTTCTGCATCAATATCTGCGTATTGAACTACATCATTAATTAAAGCCAATAGGCTGACATACATTTCATATACTTTGTCTATGCTAGAAAGCAGCCCTTTTTCTTGTTTCTTATAATCACTTCCTTCCGATTGCAAATACGCATACAGCGTTTGCATTACTTTAATCCTTAGATGCCTTCTATTCAACATAAATTTAAAGAACGATGGTTTTAAACCTTTTTATTTTGTATTTGGTGTATATTTCTTCTATTAAAATGAAGATTTAATTTTCTTAATATCCTGGATTCTCTTTTCTGCAATTTTATCTGCAGCAATATTTGTAGGAATATTATCCTGTTTGGATTTTTTCAAAACCTGGAGTGTGGCATCATATATCTTCTCTGCCAGTTGCATAGTTCTTTTCTTAGAATAGCCTTCCAGTTCAGAATAACAATTAATTAATCCCCCGGCATTAATTAAATAATCCGGTGCGAATAATATGCCTCTATCTAAAAGTAACTGACCATCTCTTTTGTCATCGGCCAATTGGTTATTTGCAGAACCAGCAATAATAGAACATTTCATTTTATTGATGGTTTCAGGATTTACGGTTGCTCCCAGGGCACAAGGTGCATAAACATCAAAATCTATATCCAGAAGTCTATTATTATTTACAGCTTCTGCACCATATTTTTTTGCTACACTGATCATTCGCTCCTCACTGATATCACTCACATATACCTTCGCATTTTCTATCCGTAACAAATTCACCAGATGTTCCCCAACATGACCTGTTCCTTGCACCGCTACGCTTCTTCCTGCCAAAGAATCGGTACCAAACATCTCTTTCACGCAGGCCTTAATTCCCATATAAACACCTTTAGCTGTAACAGGAGATAAATCTCCTGCACCTCCCAGTACTTCCGGAACTCCGGTTACATATTTGGTTTCCATTCTGATATACTCCATGTCTTTTGGACTGGTGCCTACATCCTGAGTGGTGATAAATGAACCATTTAAATTTTCGATAAATCTTCCGAAACGGCGCATCAGAACTTCCGTTTTATCATTTCGGCTATCACCGATAATAACGGCTTTACCACCGCCTAAATTCAGTCCCGTAATCGCCGCTTTATAAGTCATTGCTTTAGATAAACGCAGAACGTCATACAAAGCTTCTGCCTCGGTTTCATAAGACCACATCCTGGTACCTCCTAAAGCTGGTCCCAAAACAGTATTATGAATAGCGATAATGGCTTTTAAACCAGTATCTTCGTCATGACAAAAAACTACCTGCTGATGTTCAAAAGAAGCTAACTGGTTGAAAACTGAACTCTCTTCAAAACGGATCGATGACATATTATCTTTTGATATTTATGATTCGCCAACAAAAGTAGCGGTTTTTTTTTAATTTTAATATTTGAGGAATGAGATTTACGTATTGTAAATGAAATATAATTGATTATTTACACAAGTGATTCATGCTTTCGTCAAATCTAAAATCACGAAGGGTAAATCTAAAATCAAAAGACTACTTTTGTGATAATTAAAGATGAAAGACTTAGCCTATCTCAATAAATTCTTTTTAAAGTACAAATGGAAGTTGATTCCCGGTGTATTTTTTGTTATAACTTCTAATTTTTTTGCTGTAATCCCTGCTCAAATTATCCGGTTCGCACTTGATATGGTAACCGAAAATATTGCATTATACAGGCTTTTTAACGGATTTGAAAGACAGGAGATTCTTTATAAAATATTTGCGTCGGGATTGTTGTTCTTTGGTGGACTGGTATTGCTCATGGCATTAATCAGGGGTATTCTACTTTTTTTCATGCGGCAAACCATCATATTAACGTCAAGACACATAGAGTTCGATTTAAAAAATGAAATCTATAATCACTATCAAAAATTAAACTTAGCATTTTTTCGGAGAAACAATACGGGTAACCTCATGAATCATGTGACAGAGGATGTAAGCAGGGTAAGAATGTATTTGGGGCCGGCAATTATGTACACCATCAATACGGTTGTTCTTTTTGGCCTGGTTATAACGGCTATGCTGGCAGTAAATGTAAAGCTGGCTTTACTAAGTATTGCTCCATTGCCTATTCTGGCGCTGATCATTTATCGGGTACATACAAAAATACATCACAAGAGTGAGAGAATTCAGGAGAGATTAAGCAGTTTATCTTCCTTTGTACAAGAATCTTTTTCGGGAATTAGGGTAATTAAAGCTTATACTCAGGAAAACAGGATCAGAGAGGGTTTCGCAAAAGAGAGCGAGGAATACAAGGAAGATTCCATGAGTTTAGTTAAAATACAGGCGCTGTTTTATCCAATGATGCTTTTACTGGTTGGTATAAGTACCATTATTACAGTATATGTTGGCGGATTAGATGTTATTAGCGGAAAAATAACAGCCGGAAATATCGCCGAATTTATTGTTTATGTCAATCAGCTTACCTTTCCTGTTTCCTCTTTAGGCTGGGTTACAACTTTAATTCAAAGAGCCGCTGCTTCTCAAAAAAGGATAAATCGGTTTTTACATACAGAACCAGAAATATTAAGTACAGTAGAGCAAAGGCATATACTTGAAGGACGCATTGAATTCAGAAATGTAGATTTTATTTATCCAGACACTGGAATTCACGCTTTAAAAAATATTAGCTTTTCTGTTAAGCCTGGAGAAAAACTGGCCATAATCGGAAGAACAGGCTCCGGTAAATCAACTCTTGCGAATCTGCTCCTGAGAATGTATGATGTAAGCGAAGGAGAAATCTTGATAGACGGAAAAAATATCAGGTCTTTAAATCTGCAGGATTTCAGAAGCCAAACAGGATTCGTTCCTCAGGAAGTTTTTCTTTTCTCTGATACTATTTCGAATAATATTGCTTTTGGACAAGACACCCTGGATATGCAAAAAGTAGAAGAAGCTGCTAAAAATGCATCTGTTTACAACAATATTATGGAATTTGAACATCAGTTCGAAACATATATTGGAGAAAGAGGCATTACATTGTCAGGGGGACAGAAACAGCGCGTATCTATAGCCCGAGCTATTATTAATTCTCCGAAACTACTCATTTTTGACGATTCTCTTTCTGCAGTTGACACAAAAACAGAAGAACAGATTTTGCGCAACCTTGGTAAAATTATGCAGGGAAAAACCAGTTTGATTATTGCTCATCGTGTATCTACGATAAAAAATGCAGATAAAATTTTAGTTCTGGATAACGGTCGGATCATTGAACAGGGGACACATGAAAAATTAATGGAAAACCGCGGAACTTATTTTGAACTATATGAAAAACAACTTCTGGAAGAAGAGGTTTTATGAGTTACGCACACGCTAAAAAAACACTGAAATTTTATACAAATATTTAATAAACAGTCAGTTTTTTTCACTTTTCGCAAATTTAGTACTGTTAATATTTGGAAGTTTAGTTTTTTATTTCTTTATTTAGGCAATCAAAACTTAAACAACTTAACACAGCATGGGAGATTACGAAAACAAAGAGAGAGAAGAGGTATTTTCGAAGAAGGTAAGAGCTGGAAAAAGAACTTATTTCTTTGATGTTAAATCAACGAGATCGAATGATTATTACATCACGATAACAGAAAGTAAGAAAAGGTTGGAGGATGGTATGTTTGTGAAGCATAAGATTTTCCTTTACAAAGAAGATTTCGAGAAATTCGCAGAAGGTCTTTCGGAAACAGTTGATTATATCAAATCTCACCAGGAAGTTGTTGAGAAAAGATATGAATATGCAACAGAAGATATAGCTCAGAAAACTGATGATGAATTTTCATTTGAACTTTAATTCATAGCTTACCTTATAACAAAGATACTAAGCCGCAAATTTTGCGGCTTTTTTGCTGAAAATAAACTCCCTTCTTGTTTCATATAAAATTATTTTGTATATATTTGAGAACGAATAACAATTTTTATAATGAACAATGGAACAGTAAAATTCTTTAATGCAACCAAAGGTTTTGGTTTTATTAAAGAAGACGGAACAGACAAAGAGTATTTTGTACACGTTTCGGGTCTTATAGACGAAATTTCTGAAAATGATCAAGTTACCTTTGACCTGAAAGACGGTAAAAAAGGATTAAATGCAGTGAATGTAAAATTGGCATAATTGCCAGTATTAGATATACTTAACATTTAGAAACTTTCATTTAAGCCATCGTCAAATATTTGCCGATGGCTTTCTTATTTATTACACTTTCTATTTTATCTTATAAAACACCGGACCAAGCAAATTCTTGTGGGTATAGGCTTTTTTTAAAATATACAATTTTTCATAAGAATGAACATAAACGACTCCACGTCTCTAATCTTACTTGTTAATTATTTAACCAGTAAGGCTTCTCATGCGAAGAAATGTCTTTTCAAGAGTTACCACAATGACCTTTTCTTATAAACAGTCTTCCACGGATATTTCTCTAATATTTGACTAATTATTATATAGTTTTTAAATGAAGATTACAGGGAAATAACAGGCAGATTAAAGGGACTTTTTCCGTATAATATCCGAGTGAGATCCGTGTAAGGTCCCTGTAAAGTCTATGTTATAACAGGATTTATATGGAATAAGGCATTAATGAATAATAATCTCAAAAAGGACAGTGGACACGAATTTTGATATTAGCTTGCGTAATAAATTAATCTATCTTTTCTTCAGAAGAATCAATAGAAATATTATTGTTTCGGTTCTTTAGCGGACTGTGTTTTCTAAGAATCTAAGAAAACGATGCCGTCTCTCCTCCTTCCCATTAGTTTATTTTACACAAAAATTTGCACTGTTTTCAGTGAAGAGCTGGTCCGATTATTCCGTTTTTTTCTTGTATAGATTCCTTTCTTTCCTAAATACCTTCCCGCACTGTTTTCACTATTGTATGCTACATTATTTCTCTATTTGGATTCTATATAATCCGGATACTTCTGTAAAACACTATACTTTTTGCGATATTTGCCATTATGGGATATAAAAGCTTAGCAGAATGTGTTAATGATCTGGAAAAACATGGTCACTTAATTAGAATCAAAGAAGAAATAGATCCTTATTTAGAAGCAGCCGCGATACATTTAAAAGTGTACGAACAAAAAGGTCCGGCACTTTTGTTTGAAAATATAAAAGGCAGTAAGTTTCCGGCAGTCTCTAATTTATTCGGAACAATTGAACGTTCCAAATTCATGTTTAGAGACAGTCTCGATAAAGTAAAAACCCTGGTGGATCTTAAAGGCGATCCTATGAAAGCTTTAAAATCACCTTTTAAATATGCCGGTGTATCTTTAACCGCACTTTCTGCACTTCCCATGAAGGTTAACCATAATGCGCCAATTTCATTTGGAAAAGCAAAAATATCAGACATTCCTCCTATTGTTAATTGGCCCATGGACGGTGGCGCATTTGTAACAATGCCCCAGGTTTATACTGAAGATATAGAAAAACCTGGCATTATGGGTTCGAATTTAGGAATGTATCGAATTCAACTTAACGGCAACAGTTATATTCAGGACAAGGAAATTGGTTTACACTATCAATTGCACAGAGGAATTGGTATCCATCAGACTAAAGCAAATGCATTAGGACAACCATTAAAAGTCAGTATTTTCGTTGGAGGACCTCCATCCCATGCACTTGCCGCCGTTATGCCTTTACCAGAAGGACTTTCGGAAACTACATTCGCAGGCGCATTAGGCAATAGAAGATTCCGGTATTTTTATGACAATGAAGGATTTTGTATTTCTGCAGATGCAGATTTTGTAATTACCGGAACGGTTTATCCCCAGGATAATAAACCGGAGGGTCCTTTCGGAGATCATCTCGGCTACTATAGCTTAATACATCCTTTTCCGTTAATGAAAGTTCACAATATATATCATAAAAAAGATGCCATCTGGAACTTTACCGTGGTTGGCAGACCTCCGCAGGAGGACACTAGTTTTGGGGCGTTGATTCATGAAATATCCGGAAAAGCTATTCCACAAGAAGTCCCCGGAGTTACAGCTGTAAACGCAGTTGATGAAGCAGGTGTACACCCTTTGCTTTTTGCAATAGGTAGCGAACGTTATACGCCTTATCTCCAGGAGAGAAAACCACAGGAAATACTTACTCAGGCCAATAGAATTTTAGGATCAAATCAGCTTAGTTTGGCTAAGTTTTTATTTATCTGCGCAAAAGAAGATAATCCGCATTTAGATATTCATCATGTGGAAACGTTTTTCAAACATGTTTTAGAGCGAATAGACTTGACAAGAGATTTACATTTCTACACAAAAACCACCATTGACACATTGGATTATTCTGGTTCAGATTTGAATTCTGGTTCAAAAGTAGCTTTTACTGTTGCAGGAGAAATAAGGCGAAATCTAACTACAGAAATCCCCACTAATTTTAGGCTTCCTAATATTTTCAAAGGAGCTAAAATGGTACTCCCGGGAGTTATAACTATTGAAGGCAACAAGTATGAAAGTGAAAGGCAAGCATCTGAAGAAATTGCTGTACTTAATGAAATGCTGAAAAATGAAAATCTGGAATCTTTACCCCTGATTATTATTTGCGACGACGTAGAATTTACTGCTAAAAACTGGCAGAATTTTGTTTGGGTAACATTTACAAGAAGCAATCCTTCTCATGATATACATGGGATTAATTCATTTATAGAACATAAACATTGGGGCTGTAAGGGCCCGTTGATTATAGATGCCAGAGTAAAACCTCATCACGCGCCACCTTTAATAATGGATTCAAAAATCGAAAAGAATATTGAAAGATTATGGAGTAAGGGTGGTTCTCTATATGGTATCATTAAGTAGAGAACTGTTTTCTATAGCATTTTACCTAAGCAAGTTATACAAGAAATAAATCTCAATGGTCTTGCATAACTTGCTTAGCTTTTATTTTAGCTTATCATACTCCCCAAAACACCGGCAATTATTGCAAATATAAAAACCATGATATATAGACACAGTGCAATTATCATCAGTATTCCTATAAACCTATAATGAGCTTTTAGTCTGTTAAAAGCATAATCTAACGACTCCTGTTCGTTAAAATATAAAGCTTGCTTTATATAAGAAGCAAAATCATATAAGTATTTCGCCGGAAAATAATAAATCAATGCCACTACAATATAAATAACACCCAGCATTCCGCCTAAAGGAAAATATTTTTGCAATGCTACTGATCCGCTAACTGTAATAACAACACCGGCCAAAACCATAAGACCGGCCATAATAAACATTATTATAGCAATAAATTTTGCCCATTTTGCTGTTTCCGTTAGAAAAGAAGAAATTTCAACATTAATAATTAAACTTTCTTTTTTAGGCTGATCTGATTGAGGGTTATTGTCAAACTGTTCCTCTGGTGAATTTAAGTTTTCTTCCATTTTAATTTACAATTGATTGAGTTAAATATAGCTATTTTAAAATCGAAAGTAAATTAAAACAAAGACTTTTTATATTAGAGAAACCATTATCTTTGCGCCAAATTAGATAGCTGCTTAGTAGCACTAAAAATTACTTAATAAAACGAATTAGAATATGGCACTGCAGTGCGGGATTGTTGGTTTACCAAACGTAGGAAAGTCTACACTATTTAATTGTTTGTCTAATGCAAAAGCACAGGCTGCAAACTTCCCCTTTTGTACAATAGAGCCTAATGTTGGTGTTATAACTGTTCCAGATGACAGGTTAACCAAATTAGCGGAATTGGTAAAACCACAAAGAATTGTTCCAAATACAATAGAAATTGTTGATATAGCTGGTCTGGTAAAAGGCGCATCTAAAGGCGAAGGTCTGGGAAACCAGTTTTTAGGCAATATTAGAGCGACAAATGCTATCATCCATGTTTTACGTTGCTTTGATGACGGAAATGTTATTCACGTAGATGGTTCGGTAGATCCTATTAGAGACAAGGAAATTATAGATACAGAGTTGCAACTTAAAGATCTTGATACCGTAGTTAAACGTATTCAGAAAGTCGAAAAAATGGCTAAAACTGGTGGCGATAAAGACGCGAAAAGAACTTTTGAGATTCTATCAGTAGTAAAAAACCATTTAGAATCTGGTAAATCTGTAAGAACAGCTCCGATTTCTGAAGAGGACTTCGATTTTATTTCTGATTTAAGTTTACTAACTGTAAAACCCGTTCTTTATGTTTGCAATGTTGATGAAGCATCTGTAAACACAGGTAATAAATATGTAGATCTGGTTAAGGAAGCTGTTAAAGATGAAAATGCTGAAGTACTAATTATTTCTGCCAAAATTGAATCTGAAATTGCCGAACTGGAAGATTACGAAGAACGTCAAATGTTTCTGGCCGATTTAGGTTTAACAGAATCTGGCGTTTCCAAATTAATTAGAGCTGCCTATAAATTATTGAATCTTTATACCTATTTTACGGCCGGTGTACAGGAAGTGAGAGCATGGACAATAACCAAAGGATTCACTGCTCCTCAGGCAGCTGGTGTAATCCACACCGATTTTGAAAAAGGTTTTATACGGGCCGAAGTAATTAAATACAATGACTTTGTAACTTTAGGTTCAGAAGCTGCTTGTAAAGAAGCCGGAAAACTTGGCGTAGAAGGAAAAACTTACGTTGTAGAAGATGGTGATATTATGCACTTCCGATTTAATGTATAAAATTTAAATTTGCACTTTGCATCCTTAGTTTAATGGATAGAATGTGAGATTCCGGTTCTCATGGTACAGGTTCGATTCCTGTAGGATGCACTCTAAAAACTCTCCTTTTATTAGGCATTAATTTTGTGGTATTTTTGTTATAAAACTTAACCTAAATACACAAAATTTATGACATCTATCAAGATATCAACCACTATTAATGCGCCAATAGAAAAAGTCTGGAAGTTCTGGACAGATCCAGAGCATATAAAACAGTGGAATAATCCTTCTCCGGATTGGCATACATCTCATGCTGAAAATGATTTAAGAAAAAATGGTACTTTCAACTTCAGAATGGAAGCAAAAGATAAAAGCTTTGGTTTTGATTTTTCGGGAATATATAGTAAAGTAATCAATTTTAAGGAAATAGCTTATACCTTGGGCGATCAGCGCAAAGTAGAAATCATCTTTTTAGACAAAAAAGGAAAGACCGAAATTAACGAAACTTTCGATGCCGAAAGTGAGAATGCTGTTGAAATGCAAAGACAAGGCTGGCAGGCTATTTTGGACAATTTCAGACAATATGTCGAACAACATTAACGTTTTATTTTAGTTGAACTAAGGACTAACACAACTAAATTCCAGGCATAAACCAAATATAAAATTATGAACCAATCTATTTATCCTTGCTTATGGTATAATCAAAGGGCAAAAGAAGCTACAAAATTCTACCGTACTTTATTTTCAGATTCAGAAATTACTGCAGAAAACATATTGGTAAGTCTTATGGAAATAGAAGACCAGAAATTATTATTACTTAATGCCGGTCCGGAATTCGTTCCTAATCCTTCTGCTTCACTATTTGTAAATTGTAAATCTGAGGAAGAAATAGAAAAACTATGCCTTAGTTTTACTGAAGAGGGCAAAGTATTAATGAAATTGGCCAGATATAATTGGGCTGAAAAATATGCCTGGGTAAAAGACAAATATGGGATAAGTTGGCAATTGTTCTATAAACCAGGTAAAGAAAGAAAAAAAATAAGACCTTCTTTTATGTTCCATGGTTCAAATGCAGGCAGAGCAAGTGAGGCCATAGGGTTTTATACTTCAGTTTTTCCTAATTCCGGAGTAAAAGAAATTATTCGATATTCCGAAGATGAAAATCAAAATGTTAATTTTATCAAATACTCTGATATTTTCATTAATGAATTCGATATAATCCTGTTTGATAGCGCTCTCAAGTACAAATCACAACTGAACGAATCTTTTTCTCTTGTCATTGAATGTGAAACACAGGATGAAATTGATAAATATTGGTTAGAATTGAGTAAAAAAGGTTTAGAGGGACGTTGCGGATGGGTAAAAGACCAATTTGGAATTTCATGGCAAATAGTACCAAAGGTATTGCATGAACTGGTTTCTGACGAAATGAAAGCTCCAAAAGTAGTTAATAAACTAATGGGCATGGGTAAACTTAATATTCGGGAGTTAATAGAAGCCTAACCATTTATTTTCCATATAAAAAAGGTAATTTTACTTATGCAATTTGGAAAAGTTAATAATCCGCAGGACATAGATTTTTCTATTCCTCAAGATCATCCGGATACCTTAAAAGTATTAAAGAACAGCAAGAATAAAGATTTAAAAACTTTTATTGGTTGCGCGAAATGGAATAAACAAGATCTTAAAGGCTTTTATCCAAGAGGGACCAAAGATGAACTGGCTTATTACTCAACACAATTTAATTGTATAGAGCTTAATGCTACATTCTATAAATCTCCGAGTAAAGAGCAGGTAAGAACATGGTATGATAAAACTCCTGCGCATTTTAAGTTTTTCCCAAAGCTTCCTAATACCATTAGCCATTTTAAACGATTGGTAAATACACAACAAGCAACGGAAGAATTTTGTGATGCAGTTGCTCATTTCGAAGAAAAACTGGGAATGGCGTTTTTGCAACTCCATGATAATTTCAAACCAAAAGATTTTGAGTCTTTAAAAAAGTATATTGAAAATTTTCCTAAAGTAATTCCCTTAGCTGTTGAGGTAAGAAATGCCGAGTGGTTTGCGGATCAAAAATTTACAGATGAATATTATGAAGTAATAAAATCTAACAATATTACTAATATTTTGGTGGATACCGCTGGAAGACGAGATATGATGCATATGCGTTTAAGCACTCCTACTGCTTTCATCAGGTGGGTTGGAGCAAACCATCCTTCAGATTATAGTCGTTTAGATGAATGGGTTTCCCGAATTAGCCAATGGAAAAAAGAGGGTTTGGAAAACTTATATTTCTTTGTCCATCAGAATGTAGAGTTAGAATCCCCTCTTTTATCAGCATACTTTATTGAAAAATTAAATAAAGCGTTGAATCTGGATATCCAAATCCCAAAAACTTTGAATAGCAATAACAACGGTAAACAAACTACATTACTTTAAAAATAAAAAACATGAAAACGTTACTCTTAATTTTCGCATTATTCTTTGCTGCACCATCAGCCGGTATTTACCAATTCAAAGATTTAAAAGATATTAACGGGAAGAAATTAGATCTTTCTAAATATAAGGGTAAAAAGATCTTAATTGTTAATACGGCCTCTAAATGCGGTTATACTAAGCAATATGAAGAATTGCAGCAATTATCCGAGCTGTTCAAAAACAAGTTAGTTGTCATTGGTTTTCCGGCAAATAATTTTAAAAATCAGGAACCTGGAAGCAATCAGCAAATTAAAGACTTTTGCGAACAAACTTATGGCGTTAAATTCCCGTTGAGTGAAAAGGTAAGTGTTAGTGGAAATGATATGCACCCTTTATTTAAGTATCTAACATCTGCACCCAATCCAGATTTCACTGGTGATATTAAATGGAACTTCGAAAAATTTCTGATTGACGAAAACGGAAATCTTATTCATAGATTTAGGTCAGCAACGACACCTTTGTCAAAAGATATAACACAATACCTGTAATTAAAAAGGAGCTCTCGAGAGCTCCTTTTTAATAAGTTTACATATCCCAATATTTCAACCGGGCTTTTTTAATATAATTTCTGATATCTAACGTAAATGCCGCCAGAAAATAAAATACTAAAGGGAATCCAACGGCTAAAAAAGAGGTATAAATAAAGAACAATCTAATTTTAGAGGAAGAAATATTAAACTTCTCACCTAAGTAAGTGCATACTCCAAAAGAGTATCTCTCAAAAAACATAAATACTCGCTGAATCATCTCTTTAATGTTTTAAGATTTTTATACCGAAAGCACAATTTAAGCATTTTTTCTGATTGCAATAAAAATTTTTTAAATGAATAAGTCCCTGACTCTCCGAAGACAGCGAAATTTTTAAACCTAAATTCCTGAAACCGTTAATAATCTGATTATCTTCTGCTTTAATACTTGCCAAAATAGATAACGCACTATCTTTATACGATTGATTATCCATATAATCGCCATAAAAAAACAGTATTGGTGAAATCGAATTGATGAGCAGATTGTCTATAGATCCGGTACCTATTTTTATCAAAAACTCTTTTATTCTTGGTTTATCAAAATTATAATGTTCAAACCAATATGGGTTAATTGTGAGATCGGTAAATAACAACCGGTAATCTTTCACGTGTTTTATTTCCAATAACCTCGAGAAAAGATGAGAAGATTGATAAATAAGTCCAGCAAATTCTGCAAGACGTATAGTTGGAAAGTTATCCGGCCTGGTTTTAGCAAATTTCCATATAAATTTATCCAGTGTCTTTAAATTATACTTATGTTGTAAAAACCTAAATTCCCTTTTTAAGATATTTGGGTACTCGTCTTCAAATTCGTCTTCTAAAAAACCTGCTACTCCAAAAACTAACGATTCTATCTGTTGCTGATCACTTTTATGCCTGGCAAGAATTTGCTGAGGAAGGTTTTTAGCCAGCATTTCAAATGGTTGCTGATTTACTTTAAAACCAAAGTTTCCCGCCAATAAAATGTAAAATGTATCTTCCCAGTTTCCTTTTGTGTAGCTGTAAATATGCCTGATAATTTCTGATTTATAGGTTAGTCTCTCTACCAAAATCCGGTCTATCCAGGCTTTATAAGTAAAGTCATCTATCTTATGAATATCTTCCTGGCAAGGAATCCAATGTTCATTATTTCTAAGTTTCTCTATTTTTTCTATCAGTTGAGGCTCTATAACCGGCTTTAATTCCAGAGCTGGAATCTTTGTGCCGTCTATCCTAGAGATGTCTATGTCGTTTTGCCAGACAACATGCAGAATAACGTTATCATAAGATTGATCTGTCTGATGGTTATGCCTGTTCCAATCAGAGGCTAGCACATGAATTTCTACAGATCCAACCCAAAGTGTGTCACCAATTTTTATTCTGGCCTCATAAAAATCGGGACCTGCATTAGAATTATGATATCCTGGTGAAATTACTTCAATAAACTCACCTAAGCTTGTTCTTAAGCCTTTAAAGGGAAATAATTTATATTTCCAGATATAATGAAGGATGTTTTCTTTTGAAACCATCCTTTAAATTAATCAAAATATTTCTTTTAAAAATATTTTGTTTCTAAAAACCAATTTTTGAAAGTTCTTTGGCCATTTCTATCTGGACCTTTTGTGCTTCTTCTCTGGCTCTTTCCGCAAAATCTTCACCTGAAGACGCATAAATGATTGCTCTTGAAGAATTAACTATCAAACCGCAATCTTTGTTCATTCCATATTTACATACCTCTTCTAAAGATCCGCCTTGTGCACCAACTCCCGGAACGAGCAAAAAGTTATCCGGAGCCTGTTTTCTGATAGCTAAAAAACCTTCTCCTCTTGTTGCTCCTACTACATACATTAATCTGGATGCATCAGCCCATTCACTGGATTTTTGAATAACATGTTCAAAAAACTTGCTTTCTCCATCTTTCAGCTGTTGAAAATCATGACTTCCTTCATTAGAAGTCAAAGCCAATAAGATTACCCATTTATCAGTAAAACTTAGAAAAGGTGTAACCGAATCTTTCCCCATATAAGGTGCTACCGTTACAGAGTCAAAATCCATTTCCGAAGATTGCGGATCAAAAAAGGCTTTCGCATACATTGCAGAAGTATTCCCGATATCTCCACGCTTTGCATCTGCAATAGAAAAAGTATCTTTAGGCAAAGATTTATAGGTATCAATTAAAGACTTCCAGCCCTGGATACCATTACATTCATAAAAAGCAGTATTAATTTTATAGGAAATACACAAATCTTGTGTGGCATCAATAATCTGCTTATTAAACTCCAGAACAGGATTTTCATATTTCAACAAGTGTTTAGGTATCTTATTAAGATCGGTATCTAAACCCACTGCTAAGAAGGATTTCTTTTTTTTTATTTGATTGATAATTTCTGCCCTGTTCATTTTATAGAGTACTTTTTTTAAACGGTTCAAAAATACAGAATAAGAAACAAAAAAATATTTTAAAAAAAATTTGACATTGGTTTTTTAATTGCCTAAAATTGCACAGGAAATCTCAATTTATCCTTAATCTACGTTATTAATTAAAAGTCTCAATTATTTGAAATAGGTTTTAGCAATTAATTACTACTTAGGGTAAATCTATAAAATAAAAAATCCTTGAAAATTCATTTTTAATGTTTGATATAAACGAATTGAACGACAAGCTTGTGTCAGAGCTTCGTGAAATTGCTAGAACGTTTGGTATAAGCAATGCTGATGACCTACGAAAAGCAGAATTAATTGCAAAAATTAAAGAGCAGCATGAATTGATTAATGCAGCAAAATCTGCCGGTGCTGTAGAAGAAATCAAAGAAGAAAAACCAAAGAAAAGAGCTCGTACAGTTAAAACCACTACCACAGTAGAGGAGGTAAAACCAAAGCCAAAAGCGGTAGAAGCTTCGTTATTTGATAATCCTGCCGAGGAAACTACAAGTGCTCCTGCTACAACAGAAAAAAGACCTAGAAAAGTTGTCGCAGCAAAGGAAACACCAGTTTCGGCTCCGGAAAGCGTACCTGCAGCTCCTGTTAAAGTACCTGCTGAAGAGGTTAAACCTGCAGAAGCAGAACGCCCTCAGCAACAAAAACCAAACAATGGAAAAAGAGCTCAGGACTCAGTCTTTGATTTTGATAATGTAATTACTAACGAAGGTGTTTTAGAAATTATGCCTGACGGGTATGGATTCTTACGCTCTTCTGATTATAATTATTTGACTTCTCCTGATGATATATATGTATCTCAATCTCAAATCAAATTATTTGGTTTAAAGACCGGAGACACCGTGAGAGGAAGTATCAGACCTCCTAAAGAAGGTGAAAAATACTTTCCTTTAGTTAGGGTAGAGTCTATTAATGGTCGTGTTCCTGCCGAGGTAAGGGATAGAATTCCTTTCGATTACCTTACTCCGCTCTTTCCTTCGGAAAGGTTGAATTTATTCACTAAACCTGGTGATTATTCTACCAGAATTATGGATTTATTCACTCCTATCGGGAAAGGGCAGCGTGGCTTGATTGTAGCACAACCAAAAACAGGTAAAACTAATCTTTTAAAAGAAGTTGCAAACGCAATTGCGGCTAACCATCCGGAAGTTTATCTGATCATTTTATTGATTGACGAACGCCCGGAAGAGGTTACTGATATGGCAAGAAGCGTGAGAGCAGAGGTTGTTTCTTCTACTTTTGACGAACCTGCAGAACGCCACGTAAAAATCGCTAATATTGTATTAGAGAAGGCTAAAAGAATGGTCGAGTGTGGTCACGATGTAGTTATCTTATTAGATTCTATCACTCGTTTAGCTAGAGCTTACAATACGGTTGCTCCTGCTTCTGGTAAGATTTTATCGGGTGGTGTTGATGCAAACGCATTACACAAACCTAAACGTTTCTTTGGTGCTGCCAGAAATATTGAAGATGGCGGTTCTTTAACTATCTTAGCTACAGCCCTAACAGATACCGGTTCAAAAATGGACGAAGTTATCTTTGAAGAATTTAAAGGAACAGGTAATATGGAGCTTCAACTGGATAGAAAACTATCTAACAAACGTATTTTCCCTGCTATTGATATTACTGCCTCAAGCACAAGAAGAGACGACTTGTTACTAGATAAAGAAACACTTCAAAGAGTTTGGATCTTAAGAAACCATCTTGCCGACATGAATTCTCAGGAAGCGATGGAATTCTTGTTAACTCAGGTAAGAGGTACAAAATCTAACGAAGAGTTTTTAGTTTCTATGAACAGCTAAAACAAAGCAATCAAAATATTATGGCTAAAGAAATAATAGGAAAAAACCTTTTATTTCTTTAGCCTTTTGTATTTTTATACATTATGATTAAAAAGCATATTCCTAACCTTTTAACTTCGGCAAACCTGTTTTCGGGCTGTATAGGTGCTATTTATGCATTTCAAGGCGATTTAAAAACGGTAGCTTACTTTGTAATTCTATCTGGGATTTTTGATTTCCTTGATGGTTTTGCTGCCAGATTGTTAAATGTTAAATCGGACATAGGAAAAGAACTTGATTCTTTGGCTGACGTAATCAGTTTTGGCTTTGTCCCCGGAATTATCTTTTATCAATTATTAAAAACAGAAAGTGCTTCCTTCGTTCCATATTTAGGGTTTATAATTACGATATTCTCAGCACTACGGTTAGCTAAGTTTAATTTGGATACCAGACAGACAGAAGATTTCATTGGCCTTAACACACCTATGAACACTTTCTTTGTCATATCATTACCTTATATAATAGACGACAATCCTATGGTAAGCAATCCCTGGTTTCTTTGCGGGTTAATTGCTGCTCTTTCCTGGTTATTAATTTCGGAGCTTAGGTTATTTTCCATGAAACTGAGTGGAGACCTTTCATGGAAAACAAACAAATACAGGTATTTATTTATTATATTTTCTGTTATAAGCCTGATTTTTGGGGGATTTTCAGGGATTCCAATAATTTTATTCCTGTATTTGATCTTTTCCCAGTTGCATTACAGCAATTTGAAACGAACAGCAAAGTTATAGATTAGCGGAAAGTTCGTTTTTCTTAATTTCTAAACTTTGATATGCAGAATCAAAAATACCACAAAGTCCATCAAAACTTGCTTTAATTATCTCGTAGTTTTCTTCTGCTCTTGCCTGATGTTCTATATTTGCCATCTCCTGTTGCTCTGTATGCAAACCAATAAAAGCTAACGTTGGCTTTATTTTATGTGAGACCTCTGCTATTTTTTTCCAGTCTTTTTCTTCAAAAGCTTGCTTTAAATTAGCTACGTAACCAGGTGTCTGTTGCAGAAATATATCAATCATTTCTATAATAAATTCTGCATTTCCGCCTGCAACTTCGTCTAAATAAGACAAATCAATTTTAACGTCTTGATTTAAGCTCATATTTTTTCTTTTAATTTCCTAACGGAAAGTTTATCCTTACATTCTTTATAAAGTTCTTTTACGGATTTTTTCAGAATTGGATGTATAAAATTTGGAAAAATTTCATTTAACGGTTCCAGAACAAACATGCGTTCCTGAATAAAGGGGTGCGGAATGGTTAACTTATCTGTTTTAACAACTATTTTATCGTAAAAAAGTATATCAATATCGATTGTTCTTTCACCCCAATGTTGTAGTCTACTCCTTCCCAGCTTTAACTCTATATTATGTATTTGCTCCAGTAATTCATACGGGTCTAGTACCGTCTCTACCGAAATTGCCATATTAAAAAAATCCGGCTGGTTTTCATTACCCCAGGCTTTGGTTTCGTAAACAGCCGATTTTGCTTTTATAACTCCAATATTTTCTGCAATCAGTTCAACACATTTTTTCAAATTAGACAATCTGTCTCCTAAATTCCCCCCAATACTTAAATAAGTCGTGAACATTAATTCTGTAACAATTATTAGTAATGAATATCTAAAGTTATATTTGCAATACACAAAATTAAAAAAACGCTAATTAATTCAGATGAAACAATTCTTTAAATTTGTTTTCGCATCAATGGTAGGAGTTTTCCTGTCTATAACCTTATTCTTAATTTTAGTTTCGATTATTACTGCTGGTTTAATTAGCAGTTCTAATACTGCGGTAGAAATAAAAGAAAACACTATACTTCACCTCAACCTTAACTATCCTATCTTAGAACGATCGGCATCAAACCCTTTGGAAGATTTAGAGATAGGACCGTTAAAAAAAGAGAAAACTCTTGGATTAAATGATATATTAAAGAGCATCCGACATGCTAAACAAGACGATAAAATACAAGGTATTTATTTAGACGCTTCTGCCGTTCAGGCCGGAATGGCAACTGTAGAAGAAATCAGAGATGAATTATTAAACTTTAAAAAATCCGGAAAATTTATTGTGGCATATAGTGAAGTATTCACTCAGAAATCTTACTATTTAGTTTCTGCCGCTTCTAAAGTTTATCTTAATCCCGTTGGATACCTGGAATTAAAAGGCCTTAGCAGTAACACCATGTTTTTTAAAGGTGCTCTTGAAAAATTGGAAATAGAACCTCAGGTTATTAAAGTAGGTACTTTTAAAAGTGCTGTAGAGCCTTTTATTTTAGACAAAATGAGTGATGCCAATAGGTTACAGATGACCAGTATCCTGAATTCGGTATTCGAAGACTTTACTCAAAAAATTGCCAGGGAACGCAGATTAGCCAAAGATTCTGTAGTGGCCATAGCTAACCAACTTAAAGTAAGGTCTGCAGAAGATGCATTAAAATATAAATTGGTTGATGCATTAAAATATAAGGACGAGGTTTTGGATGAGTTAAAATCAAAAACTGGAATTGACAAAAAGAAAAACCTGAATACTATTTCTCTATCAGATTATGCAAGTTCGGTAAAATCCGAAAGTACGGGTTCTAATAGGATTGCAGTTATTTATGCTAACGGAGAAATAAACGGCGGTGAAGGCGATGAAAAAACAATTGGTTCTGAAGGTATTTCAAGGGCGATCAGAAAAGCAAGATTAGACGATAAAATTAAAGCCATTGTTCTTAGAGTGAACAGCCCCGGAGGGAGTGCCCTGGCCTCTGATGTAATTTGGAGAGAAACAGTATTAGCTAAAAAAGAGAAACCTGTAATTGTTTCTATGGGTGATTATGCTGCTTCGGGCGGTTATTATATTTCATGTGCTGCCGACTCGATATTCGCAGAACCAAACACTATTACAGGGTCTATTGGAGTATTTGCAATGCTTCCAAATCTCAAACCTTTTTTAAATAACAAATTAGGAATCACCTTTGATGGTGTAAAAACAGGTGAATTTGCAGATTTGGGACAGGTTACCAGACCACTTACTGCGGCAGAAAAAAATCTTTTACAGCAAGAAGTCAATAAAATTTATTTTGATTTCACTAAAAGAGTGGCAGAAGGAAGAAAAATCTCTCAGACCTACGTAGATAGTATTGGACAAGGAAGGGTTTGGACAGGTAAACAGGCTATAGAACTAGGTTTAGTAGACAGAATTGGCCATATTGAAGATGCTATAAAATCTGCTGCTAAAAAAGCAAAAATAGAAGATGATTACAGAATTATTAATTATCCAGAGAAAAAAGATGGTCTTTTGAGTATTCTTGACAAATCTGGCGATAAGGTAAAAACTTACTTCCTTGAAAAAGAGCTTGGCGAAAGTTACAAATATTATAAAAAGTTAAACGAGACTTTAAATATGAAAGGTGTTCAGGCATTAATGCCTTATACCTTAAATTTTGAATAGGATATTTCAATCAGGAGCTCCCTTTGTCTCAAGTTGAGATAAAGGGAGCTTTTATTTTAACTCAAGACACTCTAAATGCCTGTAATTTTAGCTTTATCTCTAACTTAGTATTCTCATATCCGACAAATGGAAAACAAAGAAATTTCTAGAGCTTTAAAGTTGCTCTCTCAGTTAATGGAACTTCATGAAGAAAATCCATTCAAAATAAGATCTGTTGCTAATGCTTCCTTTAAAGTAGACAAATTACCCTTTAAACTGAAAGACAAAAGCTTAGCCGAGCTAGAAACTATAGATGGCATAGGAAAAAGTACTGCTTCTAAAATATGGGAACTGCTTGGGCATGGAAGTATAGAAGAATTAAATTCCTTAATAGCTGCTACTCCTGGCGGTGTGCTGGATATGCTGGGAATAAAAGGTGTTGGCCCTAAAAAAATAGCTATCATCTGGAAGAATCTGGGAATAGAAAATATCGGGGAACTCTATTACGCCTGTAACGAAAACCGCTTAATAGAAGCTAAGGGCTTTGGTTTAAAAACGCAGGAAGAGATTAAGAAAGCTATAGAGTTTAAAATGGCCAGCAAAGGTAGATTTTTATACGCTGCTATCGAAACAGCAGCTTATAGCTATCGGGATTCTTTAAGCAGTGTCATTAAGGAAGTTGATTTATCTTCTTCGGTAGAAATTACCGGTGAATTTAGAAGAAAATGCGAAATTATTGATGAATTGAGCTTCCTGGTGATTAGTCTAAAACCAGAAGAAGCTAAAATTACAATTCAACATAGCTTTGAACAGGAAATTAACAATGAGCCGGAAAAAATCATGTTGAAAGATGAGAATGGTATTAACATAGCTATTCATTTTTGTTTGCCTGATAATCATGCTTTCAAATTATTCGAAACCACTGGTTCTGCGGAACATGTGGAAGAAGTGAAAAAATTATTAAGCGGTAATCAATTCGAATCAGAAAATGCGCTTTATCAGTCGGCAGGATTAGATTTTATAGAACCAGAACTTAGAGAAGGTGGGCAAGAAATAGCCTGGGCAAAAAATCATCAATTACCTCAATTAATAGATTTCGGAGATTTAAAAGGCACTTTACACAATCACAGTACCTGGAGTGACGGCGTACATACTCTTGAAGAGATGGCTTTATACTGCAAAAACACGCTCAAACTGGAATATTTAGGTATTTGCGATCACTCTAAAACTGCAGTATATGCTAACGGTTTAAATATTGAAAGGGTTTTACAGCAACATGAAGAAATTGATGCTATAAATGTAAAATTAGCTCCATTTAAAATATTTAAAGGCATTGAATCTGATATTTTAGGAGATGGAAGTCTCGACTATCCGGAAGAAATATTAGCAAAGTTTGACTTTGTAGTCGCTTCTGTTCATTCTAACCTGAAAATGGATCAGGAGCGTGCTACCGAAAGGTTAATAAAAGCTATTGAAAATCCTTATACAACTATTTTAGGTCACCCGACAGGTCGCTTACTGCTAAGCCGTGGAGGTTATCCGATAGATTATAAAAAGGTAATAGATGCCTGTGCTTTAAATGGAGTAGTGATAGAAATTAATGCCAATCCATTAAGACTTGATTTAGATTGGCGCTGGCATCAATATGCATTGGAAAGAGGCGTTATATTATCTGTTAATCCGGATGCACACAGAAATGAAGGATTTCTTGATATGCATTATGGAATATACGTCGCCAGAAAGGGCGGATTAACAAAAGAAATGTGTTTAAACTGCTTTGATTTAGATCATATTTCTTCTTTTTTCGGTAACAGAAAACAAAAGCAATAATTAACTTACTAGTAATTAGTATTATTTTAGCAAAATTAACGAGTCAATCTCAGCAAATTAAAATTATGTTTAGCAATCTTTGTAATCAAATATTCGAACAAGCGGTTATAGATTATCATAAAGCAGATGAAATAGATCAGCATTTTTCTAACCCATATGCTCCTCAGACCATAGAGAATCTTTTATATAGAAAGAACTGGATAGATACTATGCAATGGCATATGGAAGACGTAGTACGAAATCCTGAGATAAATCCGGTAGAAGCACTGAAATGGAAAAGAAGAATAGATGCTTCTAATCAGGACAGAACAGATTTGGTAGAGTTTATAGATAGTTATTTTTTAGAAAAATATCAGGACATCAAACCTAAATCAACAGCAAAAATCAATTCTGAAAGCCCTGCATGGGCTATAGACAGACTCTCTATTCTGGCACTGAAAATCTATCACATGAGTGAAGAGGCAAACAGACAAAGTGCTTCTGAAGAACATCGGCAGAATTGCCAAAAGAAATTGGATATTCTTTTGGAACAAAAAACAGATCTATCTTCTGCAATAGACGATTTATTGACAGATATTGAAAATGGCGATAAGTACATGAAAGTTTACAAGCAGCTTAAGATGTACAACGATCCAAGTTTAAATCCGATTCTATACAACACCAAAGCTTAAATGGGAAAAGGACAGAAAATCCTTATAATAAGACTTTCTGCTATGGGCGATGTGGCAATGACAGCGCCCGTACTTAAACAAATTGCTGCTCAAAATCCAGAATGCTCTTTCGTATTTTTAACTAGACCGTTATTTAGTGCTTTTCTGGATGACATTCCTAACACCGAGGTTTTTCCTTTCAATCCGAAAGAACATAAAGGCATTAAAGGATTGTACAACCTCTATAAGAAATTAAAAAAAGAAAAATTCACGGCTGTTGCAGACCTGCATTACAATCTGCGCTCCAGAATAATTTCTTTATTTTTTAAAATATCTGGTGTTACAGTGGTTTCTTTAGATAAAGGAAGAGTAGAAAAGAAATTACTAACAAGAAAAGAAAACAAAATACTTTCCCACCTAAAACCGACTTGGAAGCGTTATGCAGAGGTATTTGAAAAACTTGGACTCAATACCGCAATTAAAAATGTTTTAAAGCCACAAAGAGAAACTCTTACCAGGGAGATTGTTAATCTAACCGGAGAAAAACAAACAGCCTGGGTTGGTATTTCTCCCTTTGCTCAGCATTTGCAGAAAATTTATCCATTAAATAAGATGGAAACTGTAATACAACACTTATCTGACTGTAAAATCTTTATTTTTGGTGGTGGGAACGAAGAAAAATCGATAGCAGAGGCCTGGCAAAGTAAATATCAAAATGTTGTATCTACCATTGGTGAATTTAATATCCCAGAAGAATTAAAACTAATTTCTAACCTGGATGTCATGATAAGCATGGATTCTTCGGGAATGCATATGGCTTCTTTAAAAGGCATAAAAGTTGTTTCGGTTTGGGGATCAACTCATCCTTATGCAGGCTTTTTAGGTTTTGGTCAAGACGAAAATAATTGTGCACAAATAGAGTTAGAATGCAGACCATGTTCTATTTATGGCAACAAACCATGTTTCAGAGCCGATTTGGCTTGTTTAAACTGGCTCGAACCTGAAATCATTATTTCAAAAACAAAAGATATTTTAAAAGATGTCTAAGCAATTACTGATTATCAGGCATGCATCGGCTGCCTGGCCAAAGGATATCCGGTCCGATTTTGAAAGACCTCTAAAAAAAGAAGGTATTGAAGAAGCTAATAACCTTGGTCTGTTCCTGAAAAACAACGAAATTATACCAGATCATATCCTATGTAGTCCGGCAAACCGTACAAAAAATACCTTTTTAGTTATTAATCATTATCTTAATGTTGCAGAAGATTTTGTGTTTTTTGATAAGGCCATCTATGAAGCTTCTTATAAAACGTTATTTAACGCTTTAACAAAACTAGATAATAAATACGACAAGGTAATACTAATTGGCCACAACAACGGCATTTCAGATTTGATTAATTATTTCCTGGACGAAAATTACATAAGCCTCCCTCCTGCCGGGATTGCACTGCTGGAATTTCCCGTCGATAACTGGGAGATGATTAGCAAAGGTTTGGCAGAAATAAAATTGGTACGCTTCCCCGAAAACTAAATCCTTAACTTTACTTTATGAATGTTTTTGACACATCGATTAATCCTGCTGATGCTTTTAACAGGCTTTTAGCCATCATGGACGATCTAAGATTGAAATGTCCGTGGGATAAAAAACAAACGTTAGAGTCTTTAAGACATTTAACTATTGAGGAAACCTACGAATTATCTGATGCCATAGTAGAAAAAGATATGCAGGAAATTAAAAAGGAATTGGGGGATATTATGCTGCACCTTGTCTTCTATTCCAAGATAGCTTCGGAAACTAACGATTTTAATATTACTGATGTTCTAAACAGCGTATGTGAAAAGTTGATTAACAGGCATCCGCATATTTATGGTGACACTCAGGCTGAAACGGAAGAAGCTGTGAAACAGAATTGGGAAAAAATTAAATTAAAAGAAGGGAATAAATCTGTTTTAGGTGGCGTCCCTTCATCTCTCCCCGCTTTAATTAAAGCTTCAAGAATCCAGGAGAAAGCCAGAGGAGTAGGTTTCGATTGGGAAAATAAAAATCAAGTTTGGGAAAAAGTAGAAGAAGAACTTCAGGAGTTCAGAAACGAGTTTGAAAAAGGAGATACAAACAAAGACAAGGTGGAAGACGAATTTGGCGATGTGCTCTTTTCTCTTATTAATTATGCCAGATTTATTAATATTAACCCCGAAAATGCATTAGAAAAAACCAATAAAAAGTTCATTAAACGTTTTCAATACCTGGAAGAGAAAGCCAAAGAAACCGGAAAATCCTTACAAGAGATGACCTTAACAGAAATGGACCTGTTCTGGAATCAGGCTAAAAATTTATAATACCTCTAAACGACTGTATCACAAACATATTTTTTTACGTATTGCCCCAAAAGGGCAATGCTATGTATTTAAATAATCTACAGTCTTACACATTTGCATCGGTTTTATTACTTTTTGTTGCTTTTATAGCATGTGACAGATCCATTTCATTAACAGTAGATAAAACCTATTCAGGATCTTTTTATACCAAAAATTTGCAAAATGACTATTCGCCTACTCCTTTTACATTAACATTAGAAAAAGGGAAATATACATTTACTCCCCTGGAAAATTCCCCTATGAAACCCAGCAGTGGTATTTATATTATTAAAGATAAGTTGGTGTCTTTTCAGGATGAAAATATGTGGACAGCTGATTTTGACTGGAACTTAATCTTCACCGGAGATTTCTATATTTCGGAGAACAGTAAAGAGATTACCCTTACGAAAAAGCGCGAAGATAATTTTAAGTACCTTTACGTATTGGAGAAGTAGATAGTTGATGAAAAGCCCATATAGCAAGTTTAGCGAGCAAGAGTTAATCCTCAAATGCCGTAAGGATGATTATAAAGCGCAAGAGGCCCTTTATAAGCGTTTTTATGCTTATGCAATGGGTGTTTCATTAAGATATTGCATCAATAGAGATGACGCTTTAGAAGCCGTAAATGATTCGTTTATTAAACTTTTTAAAACTATAAAAACATTTGACGATCATAGGCTGATAAAACCCTGGTTTAGACAGATTGTAATTAACTCGTCTATAGACAACAGAAGAAAGAATTTAAAACATTCTACAGCACTGGATATTGAGTATGCTGATGAAAAACCAGTCGATTTTAGTGCGATAGCCAAAATCAATGCAGAAGATATTTTAAAGCTTTTAGATTACCTCCCCGAAATTCATAAAGTTGTATTTAATCTTTATGAAATTGATGGTTATTCCCATGAGGAAATTGCAGATATATTAGATATCCCTTCCAGTAGCTCAAGAGTTTATCTCTCAAGAGCTAAAGATAAACTAAGAAAATTGGTTAACAGTAGATTTTTAGACCATGAAAGAGCAGTTTGATAAAGTTTTTAGGGATCATATAAAAGATACTTTTGACGAATACGATGATGGACTTTCCCATGACGGATGGCTACAGTATCAAAGAAAATTACGTAATAAAAAACGTAGAGCTGTTCTGTTATGGACTTTACCTTCAGGCGTGGCTGCCTCGTTATTATTATTACTCTTTTTTAAAGCTGATAACACATTTGAAAATAGAAATGATAATCAAATAATTGCAAGAACGCAGGTAGAAAAAGAGATAGCTATCACTTCTGCACCCGATATAAAAAACCCAGAACTTGCTTCCGAAGTTGAAGCTCCCATTCCTGTTATCAGACAACATACAGTTACTACCCCGATGAGCGATTTAGAATCTTCAGAAAACATCGGATCAAAACATCTAATTTATTCTGCATCGGAATCTATGTCAAAAGAGGTAATCGATATGAGGGAGTTGCCAGTCAAAGCCGAAGAATTAATTGTGCAAAATCCTCATGAAGGGCCCTCTATAACCACACCGGAAACAACAACTCTCCCCGGAAATTTATTCAATGAAAATGAAACTCCGGTATATGCAGAAGTTAGCCAAGCCCCTCCTTCTTCGTTTGCTTACGATGATGCAAAAAAAGATAAAATGCCATTCAAGAATAAACTCAGGAACCTTAGACTTTCTTTAGATGCATCTACTTACATGAATTTTTCTGATGCAGGTATTAATGATGATATTAATGTAGCCGTGGGATTGGTTTCCGAATATCAAATCACCAAAAATTTAAGTATAAATTCGGGAATTAATGTAAACAGACAATCCAGTTCATTCACTCAGACAGTACCCGCTCCACAAGACAACATCCAGAATGCTATGGCTTTAACTAATTCAATTGCTTCAGTTGTAAACGGACAGTTTACCAATGCTAAACTGGTTGGTTTAGATATTCCCTTCAACATCAGATATTCCACGGCAAATAAAAAATTAAATTGGTTCGTTAGCTCAGGTATAAGTTCTTATGCATTAATCAACGAAAAATACTTCAATAATTTTTCCGTAACCAGTTTTGCGTTTTCAGGAGTAGAGACCAGTACTGTTTCTACTGTTGAAGAGCACAGCGAAAATCCAATATCAAGTTTTCAATTGGCTCGAAGTCTGAATTTCTCTTTCGGGATCTCATTTCCCCTAAAAAAAGTGACTACGCTTTCTATAGAACCTTTTATTAAATATCCTTTAAGACAATTTGGCCAGCAGAATCTCACCTTGGGTGCCAGCGGTGTTAGCCTAAAAATGCACTTAAATAAAAACCTATTTAAAAATTAATGCTCTTATTGGTGATATTTTACTTACCAGCATAGATGGAATTAACAATACTAATAAACATATAATAATTGTCCCTAAATTAATCAGGAGAATGTCCATCCATTCGAAATATACCGGAACAAAACTCATATAATATGAGGCTTCATCTAATTTAAAGAAATGAGTTTCTTGTTGAAGGTAACCTAAACCCAAACCCAGTATATTCCCCAAAATCAGCCCTAAAATAATAAGATAAATAGCATTGTATAGAAATATTTTCCTTATTCCCCAATTCGACTCTCCTAAAGCTTTCAATAAACCAATCATAGAGGTTCTTTCCAGAATCATAATTAACAGGGCAGAAATCATGTTTATTACCGCCACAATAAGCATTAATATTAAAATAACCTGGGCGTTTACATCTAAAAGGGAAAGCCAATCGAATATCGTAGAATAGTTTTCTGTAATAGGCATTGCTCTTAAAGATAAAGGTAAACTATCTGCAATATCATAGCTAAGTGTTTGCAATTTAGAGAAGTCATCAATCCTCACTTCATAACCCCCAACTTCATTGTCTTCCCATTTATTTAGTCTTCTAATTAAATCTAAATCGCCAATTACATAGGTTTTATCTACCTCTTCAACACCTGTATTATAAATCCCTACAATCTCGAACTTTCTCTTCCTTAAAGACTCCTGAACAAAATACATTAAGAAACTGTCTCCCTTCTTCAAATTCAATCGGGAGGCCATATTTTCCGAAATAATGATTTGCTGATTGGAGTTAGAACTTTTAAAGTTTATTCCGCTACCTTCTTTCAGAATTTTATTGAGTGAAATAGAATCATAACTCTCATCTATTCCTTTAAAAACAACACCTTCCACTTCCTCATCAGTTTTAATGATACCCGGCTTGGTGGCAAAGGGAACCAAACTTTTCACATGGGCTGTCTGGTTAATTTTCTTTAGGCTGGAATCGCCAAGAACAAAAGGTTTATTTTCGTAAGAGGTATTTAAATCATAATTCTGTATCAGAATATCACCTCCAAAACCTCTTACTTTATCCCTGATTTCATTTTTAAAACCTTTCATTACCGCTATAGAGAGTAACATCACGCTTAAGCCTAACATAATACCAGCAATAGCTATTCGTACAATTAGCTTAGAAAACGTACGTTCCGCTTTAAAAGAGATTCTTTTGGCAATGAATAATCCTAAATTCAACAGCTTTTTATTTATTTTTACAAGCACAAATATGCAACCATTTCGTGTAATTATGAAAAACATCGCTGGAGAGTTTCTCTGGCTTTAAAATTTAAAAAATTGATCATGAACAAATTATTCTTTCTTACGGTAATTGCCGGCTGCCTTTCTTTTGGCTGTCAGTCTCGGACTACAAGAAGCGAAAACATACAAAAAACCACTGTAAAAGAAGCTAAACCTGCAAAAAAAATACTTACTGGGGCAGAACAAACAGAAAAATATATTCCGCTTCTAAAAGGTAAAAAAGTTGGTCTGGTTATTAATCCGACGGCTCAGATTAATGGCGTTTCGCTGGCAGATACACTACTGGCAAGGGGCGTAGCTATAAAAGCTATATTTGGTCCCGAACACGGATTTAGAGGAGATGCAGATGCAGGTGAAAAAGTAGGAAATTATATAGATAAAAAGTCTGGCCTTCCTGTAATTTCTCTGTATGGCAAGAAACAGGCTCCTGCTAAAGAAGATTTAAAAGATATAGATATTCTTGTTTTTGATATACAGGATGTTGGTGTTCGTTTCTATACTTACACGATTACCATGGCTTATGTTATGCAAGCTTGTGCAGACAATGGAATCCCTATGATGATTTTAGATAGACCTAACCCTAATGGACAGTTAATTGATGGGCCTATTTTGGATCCTAACTTCAAATCGGGTGTCGGTATGCATAAAATTCCTATAGCACATGGTTTAACGACAGCAGAGTTCGCTCAGATGGTCAACGGAGAAAATTGGTTAAAAAATAACAGGAAGTGCGATCTGAAAATTATCAAATTACAAAATTACACTCATAATATGAGATACCCCCTTCCTGTAAAACCTTCACCAAATCTGCCAAACGAGCTTTCAATTTATTTATACCCCAGTTTATGTATGTTTGAAGGCACTGCCATTAGTCAGGGCAGAGGAACAACTTACCCTTTTCAGGTTTTGGGGCACCCTTTATTAAAAGGCAAATATAAATTTCATTTTACTCCGGTAAGCATACCAGGCATGAGTAAACAGCCTCCTCTGGAAAATCAGGTTTGCTATGGTATTGATTTCCGGAATACGAACATAGAAGATATCAGGAAGCAGGATAAATTAAATATAAAAGTGATTATAGACCTTTACAGGGACTTTCCCGATAAAGACAAGTTCTTCACTCCGTTTTTCAATAAACTTGCTGGAAATGATATTTTAATGCAGCAAATTAAAAGTGGAAAAAGCGAGCAGGAAATCAGAAAATCATGGGAAGAGGGCTTAAATAATTACAAAAAAACAAGAAGTAAATATCTTTTATATAATTAAAGAAGAAGTAAAATTTACAAGTAAAGCAGGTTATAATATGAGAATTGTATTCATGGGAACGCCAGATTTTGCAGTAGCATCTCTTGATGCTTTAATAAAGGCTGGTTTTAATATTGTTGGTGTGGTTACAGCTCCGGATAAACCGTCTGGAAGAGGACAGAAAATAGCTGAATCTGCAGTAAAAAGGTACGCGACAGAACATCAGCTTAATATTTTACAACCCATGAAATTAAAAGACCCTGAATTTATACAGCAACTTCGCGATTTAAAAGCAGATCTACAGGTTGTTGTTGCCTTCAGAATGTTACCGGAAATAGTCTGGAATATGCCTCCTAAAGGTACAATTAACTTACATGCCTCCCTTTTGCCACAATATAGGGGTGCTGCACCAATTAATTGGGCAATATTAAATGGTGATACCGAATCTGGCGTAAGTACCTTTCTTTTACAACACGAAATAGATACCGGAAGTATTTTATTTTCCGAAAAAGTTTCTATTCACGATAGCATGACAGCCGGAGAACTGCATGATAGACTTATGGAAGTTGGTTCTGGTCTTTTAGTAAAAACAGTTAAGGCCATTGATACCGGAGATTATGAAGCAAAACCCCAAACAGAATTTTCTGCAGATAAATTAAAACATGCTCCTAAAATTTTTAAAGAAGACTGCGAAATACACTGGAGCCAGAATACCAATCAGGTTTATAATCTCATTAGAGGTATGAGTCCATATCCAACCGCTTTTACCACTTTAAATGGAAAAGGTTTAAAAATTTTCCATGTCGAAAAGGAAATTCAAGATCATCAACAAAATCCTGGAGAATATATCACTGATCATAAAAGTTACTTGAAATTTGCTACTTCAGACGGTTTTATCTCTGTAAAAGAGCTTCAGCTTGAAGGTAAAAAACGAATGAAAATTGATGAATTTTTAAGAGGGGTTAAATTATAAATCCGAAAACATAACAACGTTAACTTTCTGTCAGGCGGAAGAAGTCGAAATTTTTGTGATAACTCTCTCTTCGACTTAGCCCGCCAGCTAGCCTGATAACATTCAAAATCACATGGCTAATTAAGTGGCATTCAATTTTTCCAGAAGCATTTTGGATACTTCATTAAAATAACGTTTTCGATTAAATCCCATTACCCATTGAATACCATTGATCGCATTAGTAATAAATACCTCTTCTACTTCATTCAAAATTTCGGGATTAATTTGCGCTTCTATTATGTCCAATTGGTATTTTGCTGCTAAATTAATTACCACCTGTCGCATTACACCTGCTACGCACCCCTCACTTAATGCAGGTGTATAAATCTGACCTTTATATACCAAAAACACATTAGAACTTAAAGTCTCGCATAAAAATCCATTTTGGTTAAGAATAAAAACTTCATCCAACTTATGCTGCTTTTTATAGAGACCGGCCATAACAAAAGGTAAAGCGCTACAAGTCTTTAAATTAGAAAGTCTGTTAACCGGCTTAAAGATGTCGTCATAAATATCCAAAATAAGCCCTTTGTTGTTGATATTGTAGTAAGCAGAATCCAGAGCGGTAACTTCTAAGCTATATCCATTTTTATTTTCATTAGGCGTATATAATCCGTCAGAATCTCTGAAAACTGTCAGCCTAAATCTTGCATTTTGTCCAATTTTATTACGTTTTGCCAGTTCCTCGGTTTTTTCTTTTAGGAAATAACCATCCATATTTGAGTACCCTTCTATCTTTAGGGTTTTCATACCTTTTTGTAATCTATCTGCATGTTCCTCCGGAAAGTTGAGTTTTCCCTTACTCATTCTCATAGTCTCAAATAAACCATCCCCATATTTAAACCCCCTATTTGCAAGGCTTAATACATTCTCTCCCTCCTGAAAAATCTCTCCATTAAAATTTATAAATCGTTTCGACATTTAAGCTTATGTAATTATTGATTTTTGATATAACTTTCCCACTTTTCTAAAACCTGCCTAAAATCATTTGGCAGTTCACTTTCAAAATAAACCTCCTTTTTTGTCGTAGGATGTATAAATCCCAAAGATTTCGCATGTAAGGCTTGTCTCGACATAATATCAAAGCAGTTATCTATAAACTGCTTGTACTTAGCAAATATTGTTCCTTTACGAATTTTATCTCCTCCATAAGCCGCATCATTAAATAACGGGTGCCCTATAGACCGCATATGCGCTCTAATTTGATGGGTTCTTCCCGTCTCTAACTCACATTCCACCAAAGTTACATAATTAAGTCTTTGCAAAACTCGATAATGAGTTACCGACCATTTTCCTTTTTCCGGATCGTCATAAAGATCCATTACCTTTCTATCTTTTGCACTTCTCCCTATATAACCGCTTACCGTTCCATTCTCTGGCAAATCGCCCCATACCAAAGCAACATACTTCCTTTTAATAGAATGATCAAAAAATTGTTTGGCCAGGGAAGCCATCGATTTTTCATTCTTAGAAATAACCAGCAATCCGGAAGTATCTTTATCTATTCTATGTACCAATCCCGGTCTTCCGTCATTACCCGGAAGTTGAGGTAATTGATTAAAATGAAAAGTAAGTGCATTTACCAACGTACCAGACCAATTTCCATAACCAGGATGTACAACCATACCCGGTTCCTTGTTTACCAACACAACATCATCATCTTCATAAATAATATTTATGGGAATATCTTCCGGATAAACCTCTGTATCTCTTGGCGGATGCGGTAATACAATAGATATATCGTCTAACGGTTTTATTTTATAGCTGGATTTCACAGGCTTTCCGTTTACTAGGACATTTCCCTGTTCAATTGCATTTTGAATCTTACTGCGTGACGCATTTTCCAGACGAACCATTAAAAACTTGTCTACTCTAATTAACGATTGTCCTTTATCTACAACAATTCTAAAATGTTCGTAAAGTTCGCTTTCTTCTGTTTCTGGATGCTCGGGGGACTGATTCATTATGCAAAAGTACTTTTTTAAAATATATCATAAAAAAAAGCATGATATGGTATCAATTTTGCTCTTTTAGGCGTACCGAATAGAAAAACATCTAATTATGAAAAAAGTAAGAAAAAATATCATGTTTGTTGTTAATTTCATACCTTTCCTAATAAAAACCATTTATTTCAAAAATTAGGAAAATGAGATTGACATTACCATTCTTTAAAAGTACCTTCTTAACATTTGCTTTAATATCATTTGGGAAATTAGCTTTCTCTCAGGGAGATGCTATTGACTTGATCCAAGCAAGAGAAGACGCAACAAAATTAACCCAGGCATATCTAAACCCTTTTTTCAAAGGATTGGGCTCGGGGATGAATAACGGTTGGTTCAATTCTGCAAAGACTAAAAATTTAGGCAGATTTGATTTGAGAATCCAGGCAAGCGGTGCATTTGTACCGAGCTCAGACCAAACTTTTGATGTTAATAAACTTGGATTAACAAGATTTCAAGCAGCTCCTGGTTCTAGTTCCTTAAGCCCTACTGTATTTGGAAAAGATGAGGACGGTGTTACTTTAGTGGATAAAAACAACCCGGGTATAAACTTTGAACTCCCCTCCGGAACCGGAATACATATTGCTCCAAGCCCTCAGATACAACTAACTGCAGGTTTAGTTTATGATACTGAAATCTCTTTAAGATTTACTCCTAAAGTTGGTAGTAATGATTTTGGAAAAGTTGGATCATGGGGTATTGGCATAAAAAAAGAGATAACTAAATTATTACCATGGAAAACCGAGAAAGTTATTCCAATAGATTTAGCAATCGCCCTGGGATATAATCAAATCAACTACGATCACAAAGTCGCAGTAGAAGACCAAATAGGTGATGATAACGTAAATAATCTGGATCAAAGGATTAAAGGGAAATTTTCGGGATTTACCGGAGATCTGATTGTTTCAAAAAAATTAGCGGTATTTACTCCTTTCGCTAGTATTGGTTATAACTCAGCGAAAACAGATATCGGTATTCTGGGAACTTATAAATTTAATGGAGAAGCAGATTTGGTAGATCCTGTAAAAATTAAACAAACAGACATATCTGGAATGAGAGGCGCCGTAGGTTTCGGTCTACATTTGGCTTTCTTTAGATTATACGGAGCTTATAATATAGGAGAATACCAATCTGTAACAGCAGGTATCGGTTTCGGAATTGGGAAATAACATTTATCATTTTAAAATTTTTAGGCTGATCAGAAGATTGGCCTTTTTTATTTTAGATACATTTGCAAAATGTTCGATTTTAAAATACATAGCCCCGAAGAAGAAGTTAAGCTTCCTCTCCTAAAAGAACATGATGTTAGATTATTTATAAAACGTGATGACCTTATCCATCCATTTATTTCCGGAAATAAATGGCGTAAACTAAAATATAATTTAGAAGAAGCTTATAAACTGAATAAAAAACATTTGGTAAGCTTTGGAGGAGCCTATTCCAATCATATTCTCGCATTAGCTTGTGCCGGAGCAAAATTCGGATTCAGCACAACTGGTTTTATAAGAGGAGATCACGTTAGCAATGAAATGCTGACAATGTGTGAAATATTCGGCATGCATCTCACATTTGTAGACAGAGAAATCTACAAAGATAAAATAAAGCTCTACAATCAATTTTTTCAATTAAATAACGACAGTTACTTTATTGATGAAGGAGGTGCCGGAAAACCAGCGGAAATAGGCTGCAGAGAAATTATTAAAGAACTGAATAAATATTACAATTATATTTTCTGCGCAGCAGGTACAGGAACCACAGCGGCAGGGATCATCAACGAGCTATCCAACCAAAATTTACAGACAAAAGTAAATATTGTCTCGGTGTTAAAAGGATATAATCTACTGTCAGCGGATATAAACCAATTGCTCGAAACATCTTATAATTACACTGTCCTTCACGATTATCATTTTGGCGGGTATGCGAAAACAAAGCCCGAATTAATAGAACTTATCAAATATTTCGCAAGTCATACGGGCATTTTGACAGATCCGGTCTATACGGGAAAAACTTTATTTGCCATTTTAGACCAAGTCAAAACTGGAGCAATAGAAGCAGGAAGCAACATTCTGATGATCCACACGGGTGGTGTATTTGGTATATTAGGAATGTTGGATAAGTTTAAATAAGAAAGGCTCTTGAAATTCAAGAGCCTTTTCAGAATATACATTCTTAATTTTATTTTGCTTCTTCTGTAGAATTTTCGTTAGAATCAGCTACTTCTGGTTTTGCTTCTTCTGCTTTTATTTCTGCAGCTGGAGTTTCTTCAACTACAACTGCTTCTTCTGCAGCTGGCGTAGCTTCAGTAGCTTTCTTAGTCTTGCTACCACCTCTTCTACGAGTAGTTTTCTTCTCTACTTTAGCTTCAGCACCATAAACAGTATTGAAATCTACTAATTCAATAATCGCCATAGAAGCGTTGTCACCCAAACGATTTCCTAATTTGATAATTCTGGTATACCCACCTGGTCTGTTAGCAATTTTCTCCGCTACCTCACGAAACAAAGTAGTAATAACTTCTTTATTCTGTAATTTAGCAAAAACCACACGACGAGAGTGAGTAGTATCATTTTTAGATTTAGTCAAAAGAGGCTCAACGTAAGTACGTAAAGCTTTTGCCTTTGCTAATGTTGTTGTAATACGTTTGTGAACGATTAAAGACGAAGCCATATTAGCCAACATCGCTTTTCTGTGGCTGTCTGTACGTCCTAAATGATTAACTTTTTTTCCGTGTCTCATTATTTTATTTGTTTACGCATACCGTCAGCTCAAGCCCCTATTGGCGAACCGGGAATTATGCGTTATTTACATTTTATTCCTCGTCTAACTTGTATTTAGACAAATTCATACCAAAAGATAAACCTTTTGATTTTACCAGTTCCTGGATTTCAGTAAGTGATTTCTTACCAAAGTTTCTGAATTTTAACATATCAGCCACATCGTAAGATACTAAATCTGCCAGAGAACGGATATCTGCTGCTTTCAAACAGTTTAATGCTCTCACAGAAAGATCTAAATCAACTAATTCTGTTTTAAGGATCTTACGCATATGTAATACTTCCTCGTCAACTTCTTTAGTTTCCTCTTTTGCTTGAGATTCTAAAATCAAGTTCTCATCAGAGAACAACATGAAATGTTGAATAAGAATCTTAGCAGCTTCTTTCAACGCATCTTCCGGATGGATAGATCCATCTGTAGAAATGTCAAGTAATAGTTTTTCATAATCGGTTTTTTGTTCAACACGATAATTTTCTATAGTATACTTAACATTCTTGATTGGCGTATAAATAGAGTCGATAGCAATAACACCTACTGCTGCATCGGCATTTTTGTTTTCCTCTGCTGCTACGTAACCTCTTCCTTTGTTAATGGTAAGTTCGATTTCTAAAGTAACAGAACTTTCCATGTTACAAATAACAAAATCAGGGTTTAAAACCTCAAAATTGTTAGAAAACTTAGTGATATCACCAGCTTTGAAACTTTCCTGTCCGTTGATGATTACGAAAATCTTTTCAGAATCACCAGACTCACCTGTCTTTTTGAAACGAACTTGTTTAAGATTCAAAATAATGTCTACAACATCCTCTGCTACTCCTTTGATTGTAGAGAACTCGTGAGAAACACCTGAGAATCTTACTGAGGTAATTGCGTAACCTTCTAAAGATGATAACAAAATTCTTCTTAAAGCATTACCTATAGTAACACCAAATCCAGGCTCCAATGGACGAAATTCAAACGTACCATCGAAGTCTGTAGACTTCTGCATAATAACTTTATCAGGTTTCTGAAATGCTAAAATTGCCATTTATTGCCTTGTATTTTATCGTTAATTTTTAGATAAACAACCAATGCCAACTGTAAAAGTTGGCAAAGGAGAGTATCATTATTTAGAGTATAACTCGACGATCAAGTTCTCTTTAATGTTCTCAGGGATACTTTCTCTATCAGGATATTGAATAAACTTACCTGTTAGATTTTTAGCGTCCCACTCTAACCAAGAGTATTTGTTGATAGTACGTCCAGCTACTGAATTTGTGATCGCTTCCAATGATTTAGATTTCTCACGAACTTCGATAACATCACCTGGTCTTACAGAGAAAGATGGAATATTTACCAACTCACCATTAACCAGAACGTGTCTGTGAGAAACTAATTGACGAGCTGCAGATCTTGTTGTAGCAATACCTAAACGGTAAACAACATTATCTAAACGAGCTTCTAATAATTGCAATAAGTTAGTACCAGCAATACCACCTTTTGCAGATGCTTTTTTAAACAAGTTAGAGAATTGTTTCTCCAATACACCGTAAGTGTATTTAACCTTTTGTTTTTCTGTTAACTGAATAGAATATTCAGATTGTTTTCCTCTCCTTTTTGAAGGACCGTGTTGACCTGGAGGGTAGTTTTTTCTTTCTAATGCTTTGTCTGGACCGAAAATTGGTTCTCTGAATTTACGAGCAATTTTCGATTTGGGGCCTGTATATCTTGCCATTGTTATGTGCTTTAAAGTATCTTCCCGACTTCATCGGGAGAATCTTATCTTTAAAAATTAATTAAACTCTTCTTCTTTTTGGAGGACGACATCCATTGTGAGGTAGTGGAGTGATATCTTTAATAGTTGTCACTTCTAACCCTGCGTTTTGTAAAGTACGGATAGCAGATTCACGACCTGAACCTGGACCTTTTACAAAAACCTCAACTTTACGTAATCCTAAATCATATGCAACTTTACCGCAATCGCTAGCAGCTTGAGATGCAGCATATGGAGTGTTTTTCTTAGAACCTTTAAAACCTTGTTTACCTGCAGAAGACCATGAAATTGTTTGGCCCTGGTTATTTGTTAAGGTAATGATAATGTTGTTAAAGGTAGCGTTAATATGTGCTTGACCAACTGGTTCAATCACTACGATACGCTTTTTAGTAACTTTTTTTGACTTAGCCATTTTTTACTATCAAATATTATTTAGTAGCCTTTTTCTTATTCGCAACAGTTTTTCTCTTTCCTTTACGAGTACGAGAATTGTTTTTAGTTCTCTGACCACGTAATGGTAATCCTTTTCTGTGACGTAATCCTCTGTAACATCCAATATCCATTAAACGTTTAATGTTTAATTGGACCTCTGATCTTAGTTGACCCTCAACTTTAATAGAATCAGAAATAATGTTACGGATGGCTGTTAATTCATCATCGGTCCATTCTTGAACTTTCTTATCGAAATTGATTCCAGCTTGGGTCAAAATGTTTTGAGCCGTTTTTCTTCCAATTCCGTAAATATAAGTAAGGCCGATCTCTCCTCTTTTGTTTTTTGGTAAATCTATACCTGCTATCCTTGCCATTTATTATTTGTTGATAGTTTAAAATTACGATTAACCTTGACGCTGTTTGAATTTAGGATTCTTTTTGTTAATCACGTATAATTTCCCTTTTCTACGGATTATTTTACAATCAGCGCTGCGCTTTTTGATTGATGCTCTAACTTTCATTTTCTTATTTATATCTATAAGTTATTCTGCCCTTTGTAAGATCATAAGGTGACATTTCCAACTTTACACGGTCTCCCGGCAATATTTTGATGTAATGCATTCTCATCTTACCGGAAATATGTGCTATGATCTCGTGACCATTCTCTAATTCAACACGAAACATTGCATTAGATAATGCTTCTTTAATTACTCCGTCTTGTTCTATAGAGGACTGTTTAGCCATATTTTTCTTTCTATTACTTAATTCTCACCGCGTAAAGCGGGACGCAAAATTAAATAATTTTTTTTATAAAATTAAACTTTATTCAAAACTTCTTCAATGTAATCAAAAGTTGACAATACGTCAGCCTGTCCTTTTTTAATTGCAACAGTATGTTCGAAGTGTGCGGAAAGTTTAGCATCGACAGTAGAAACTGTCCATCCATCATTCCAAAATTTTACCCCGGCTCTGCCTGCGTTTATCATTGGCTCGATAGCTATTACCATCCCCTCCTGTAATTTCATTCCCGAACCACGCCTTCCATAATTCGGCACTTCTGGCTTTTCATGAAGATTACGTCCAACTCCGTGTCCTACCAGTTCCCTCACTACACCTAAGCCATGAGATTCTGCACAATCCTGAACCGCATATCCTACGTCGCCTATACGATTGCCCGAAACAGCTTTCTCAATACCTCTTTTTAAACATTCCTGTGTTACGTCCAATAACTTTTTCGCTTCGGCAGAAACCTCTCCTACAGCAAAGGTATACGCAGAATCTCCAAAAAAATCATTTTTGATAACTCCACAATCTACGGAAACAATGTCTCCATCCTTTAGCTCGTAGTTACTGGGAAAACCGTGAACAACCTGATCGTTTAAGGAAATGCATAAGGAAAAGGGAAATCCATTGTAATTTAAAAAAGCAGGTATTGCTCCATTACCACGTATAAACTCCTCTGCTAATGTATTAAGTTTTAGAGTTGTGATTCCCGGAGCAATAACTTTTGCTATTTCTGCCAAAGTTTTAGACACCAATAGAGAACTCTCTCTGATTAGTTCTATTTCCTCGGCAGTTTTAAAAATTACTTTCGACATAAAATTAAATCGCAGATCCCGCAGAAGCAACGCTCACGTCGCTACGACCTTTAATTCTACCCGTTTTCATTAAGCCATCATAATGACGCATTAACAAATAACTTTCTATTTGCTGCAAAGTATCCAGAACTACTGCAACTAAAATTAATAATGATGTACCTCCGAAGAAATGCGCAAATTGCGAATTAACACCCGCTATTATTGCAATCGATGGTAAAATCGCTATTATTGCCAGAAATACTGATCCTGGTAAAGTTATTTTTGAAATAACACCATCTATATAATCTGCCGTACTCTTTCCTGGTTTAACACCTGGAATAAAACCTCCATTCTTCTTCATATCATCCGACATCTGATTAGGATTAATGGTGATAGCTGTATAGAAGAATGTAAATAGAATAATCAATACAGCAAATGTTATATTATAAGCTAATGATGTATAATCACTGAAAGAAGTTAAAACAGATGATTGGGCACTAGGAAAAAACTGACCAATAGTAGATGGAATAAACATAATCGCCTGAGCAAAAATGATAGGCATCACACCAGCTGCATTAAGCTTTAATGGTATATATTGCCTAACTCCACCATATTGCTTGTTTCCAACAATCTTCTTAGCATACTGTACAGGAATTTTACGGGTTCCCTGTATAATTAATACAGTAAACATAACTACTGCAAAAAGGGCCACAAACTCAATAAAGAATGCGATTAAACCTCCTTGACCTGTATTTCTGCTAATAAATTCTGCCGAAACTCCGTATGGTAATTGAGCAATAATTCCCACCATAATTAGTAGAGATATACCATTACCTATACCTTTATCAGTAATTTTCTCACCCATCCACATTACAAACATAGTACCTGCTGTTAATACCAGCATAGAAGAGATACTAAACAAAGGTTCTGAAATTAACCTCGCTTCGGGGCTGATTTGTGACTTCACATAACCAATAGCCTGAAGCGCTGTAATTGCAATTGTTAAATAACGTGTAATTTGAGTAATTTTCTTTCTTCCGCTTTCACCTTCCTTCTGCAACTTCTGGAAATAAGGAACTGCTATTCCTAGTAACTGGATAACAATAGAAGCAGAAATGTAAGGCATAACACCCAATGCAAAAATAGAAGCCCTGGAAAAAGAACCTCCCGCAAACATGTTTAATAAACCTAGCAATCCTTCTTTTGCTTCTCCTTCAAGAGATCTTGGATCTACACCGGGTAACACAATAAATGACCCGATTCTATAAACTAAAAGAATTAAGAGTGTGTATAAAATACGCACTCTTAATTCCTCAATTTTCCAAATATTGGATAAAGTTGTGAACAGCTTCTTCATTCATTATAATTTAACAACAGAACCGCCGGCAGCTTCGATAGCTTTTTGTGCAGTTGCTGTAAATGCATGTGCTTTAACTTCTAATTTAGCTTTTAATTCGCCTCTTCCCAAAATTTTAACGGTATCATTTTTAGATACTAAACCATGAGTTTTTAGCGTTTCAAAATCTACTGTTGATAAATTAAATTTTTCAACCAGGCCTTGAAGAACATCTAAGTTTACACCTACATACTCCACTCTGTTAGCATTTTTGAAACCAACTTTAGGAACACGACGTTGTAAAGGCATCTGACCTCCTTCGAAACCAACTTTGGAAGAATAACCTGATCTGGATCCCGCTCCTTTATGACCACGAGTAGAAGTACCACCGCGACCAGAACCAGTACCACGACCTATTCTTTTTCTATTTTTTATTGAACCTTCTGCAGGTTTTAAGTTACTTAAATTCATGGTAATTAAATTTTTTCAATTGCTACCAAATGATTTACTGCTTTAACCATTCCGATGATTGCCGGAGTAGCTTCAACTTCCACGCTCTGGTTTACTTTTTTTAAACCTAAAGCCTGGATAGTCCTTTTTTGGCGCTCACTTCTATCGATCACGCTCTTAATCTGAGTTATTTTGATCTTAGCCATCGTATTATCCGTTAAAAACTTTATCTAATGAAACACCTCTATGATGCGCTACTGTACGAGCATCTCTCAATTGTGCTAATGCAGAGATAGTTGCTTTAACCACATTATGTGGGTTTGAAGAACCTTTAGACTTAGCCAATACGTTATGAATACCAGCCGACTCTAATACTGCCCTCATTGCACCACCTGCAATAACACCTGTACCGTTTGCAGCAGGTTTGATTAATACATAACCTCCTGAAAACTTACCTTCTTGCGTATGAGGTACAGTACCATTGATAACCGGAACTCTTACCAAGTTCTTTTTAGCATCATCTATACCTTTAGCAATTGCTTCTGTAACCTCTTTTGCTTTTCCTAAACCGTAACCTACAACACCATTCTCATCACCTACTACTACGATAGCTGAAAAGCTGAAAGTACGTCCACCTTTAGTAACTTTAGCAACACGTTGGATGCTCACCAAACGATCTTTTAACTCAATCTCGTTTGCTTTTACTCTTTTTATATTGATAGTTGACATCTGCTTCTGAAATTAAAAGATTAAACCTGCTTCACGGGCACCATCTGCCAATGATTTGATACGGCCATGATATAAATAACCGTTTCTATCAAACACAACTTGTGTAATTCCAGCAGCAATTGCTTTCTCAGCAACTTTTTTACCAACCTCTTTAGATTGATCTACTTTATTGCCTGTTGCACTGAAATCTTTTTCTAATGATGAAGCAGCAACTAAAGTTTTTCCAGCATTATCATCAATTACTTGAGCATAAATTCCCTTATTGCTTCTGAAAACAGTTAAGCGAGGGCGCTCCGGAGATCCAGAAACTCTTTTTCTGATACCTTTTTTTATTCTATCTCTACGAGATAATCTAACTTTTCCTGCCATTACAATTATTTTTTAGCTGCTGATTTACCTGCTTTTCTTCTTAATGTTTCACCAACAAACTTGATACCTTTACCTTTATAAGGCTCTGGTGCTCTTAACGAACGAATCTTAGCAGCAACTTGACCTAGCAATTGCTTATCAATAGATTCTAAAGTGATTGTTGGGTTTTTACCTTTCTCAGATGTAGTAGTTACTTTGATTTCATTTGGCAAAGCAAAAACTACGTGGTGAGAGAAACCTAATACAAGGTCCAGTGTGTTACCTGTGTTAGATGCTCTATAACCAACACCTACTAATTCCTGAGTGATTTTGAAACCTTCTGTAACACCTACAACCATGTTGTTGATTAAAGCTCTGTATAAACCATGTAAAGCTTTATGTCTTTTTTGTTCTGAAGGACGTTTAACTAAAAGAGTACCCTCTTCCTGTTCAACTTTGATATCTGAATCAACTTTTTGCGACAATTCACCTTTAGGTCCTTTTACTGTTACTAAATTATCTTTAGATACAGTTACAGTAACACCAGAAGGAATTGAAATTGGGGCTTTTCCTATTCTTGACATTTCTATCTCCTCCTAAATTAATAAACGTAACATAAAACTTCACCGCCTACATTTAACTGTTTGGCTTCTTTATCAGTCATTACTCCTTTTGAAGTAGACAATATTGCAATACCTAAACCGTTCAATACTCGTGGCATAGTACTTACTCCTGCATACTTTCTCAAACCGGGTTTACTCGCTCTCGTGATTGTGCGAATAGCAGGAACTTTAGTTATTGGATGATATTTCAAGGCAACTTTAATAATACCTTGAGACTCTTGGTCCTCAAACTTATAGTTCGTGATGTAACCTTTTTCAAAAAGTACTTTTGTAATTTCCTTTTTGATGTTTGATGCAGGAATTTCAACAACCCTGTGGTTGGCCTTGATGGCATTCCTTACTCTTGTAAGATAATCTGCTATTGGATCTGTATACATTTTATTATATTAAATAAAAAGATTTTTTTGGACTGCAAAAGTACAAAAAAATCTTTTAGTTTTTTATTTTATTACCAGCTAGCTTTTTTAACTCCTGGTATCTTACCTGCTAAGGCCATTTCGCGAAAAGTAACACGCGAAATACCAAATTGACGCATATAACCTCTTGGACGTCCTGTTAGTTTACAACGGTTGTGTAAACGTACCGGAGACGCATTTTTAGGTAATTTGTCTAATGCCTGGTAATCGCCGGCTGCTTTTAGCTCTTCACGTTTAGCAGCAAATTTTGCTACTAATCTTTGACGTTTGATTTCGCGAGCTTTTAATCCTTCTTTAGCCATTGTTATTTATTTTGATTTTTAAATGGTAAACCGAACTGTTTTAGTAACTCTAATGCCTCAACATCATTTTGTGCACTAGTTACGAAAGTGATATCCATACCCTGGATCTTATTGATTTTGTCAATGTTGATCTCAGGAAAAATAATTTGCTCAGATACACCTAATGTATAGTTACCTTGTCCATCGAAACCTTTATCATTGATACCTTTAAAATCACGGATACGAGGTAAAGCTACGGCTACTAAACGATCAAGGAATTCATACATTTGATTATCACGTAAAGTTACACGAACACCTACAGGCATTCCCTTACGTAATTTAAAGTTCGAAATATCCTTTTTAGACTTAGCAGCAACTGCCTGCTGGCCAGTAATAGTTGTTAACTCAGAAATAGCATACTCGATAACTTTTTTATCTGTTACCCCAGCTCCAACACCTTGGTTGATGGCTATTTTCTGCAACTTAGGAACTTGCATAATGCTCTTGTATTGGAATTTATCCTTAAGAGCAGAAACGATTTCCTCTTTATATTTACTTTTTAATCTTGGTGTATAAGCCATTACTTAATCTCCTCCCCAGATTTTTTAGCTACTCTAACTAATTTGCCTTCAGAGTTTCTAACTCTTCCTACTCTTGTAGGCTCTCCTGATTTCGGATCTATCAACATTAAGTTAGAAATATGAATAGGGGCTTCTTTCTTTATAATACCGCCGTTAGGGTTAGAAGCACTTGGTTTTGTATGTTTAGAAACCATGTTGATACCTTCAACAATAACTCTGTTTTTGCTAACCAAAACTTCAACTATTTTTCCTTGCTGTCCTTTAGAGTCACCAGCAATAACCTTTACTAAATCGCCTTTGCGGATTTTTAATTTAGGTGTTGTTTTCTTCTTTTCCATTTTACAATACCTCCGGTGCTAATGATACAATTTTCATGAATTGTTTTTCACGCAACTCTCTTGCAACTGGACCAAAGATACGAGTACCTCTCGGTTCGTTTTGGTTGTTTAACAATACTGCCGCGTTATCGTCAAAACGAATATAAGAACCATCTTTTCTTCTGATTTCTTTTTTCGTTCTAACTACCACAGCTTTAGATACCGTACCTTTTTTGATGTTTCCTGAAGGAAGTGCAGATTTTACACTTACTACAATTTTATCACCAATTGAAGCGTATCTCTTGCGGGTACCACCTAACACACGGATAACTAAAACTTCTTTAGCTCCAGAGTTGTCGGCTACGTTTAATCGTGATTCCTGTTGTACCATCTTACTTAGCCCTTTCTAAAATTTCAACTAATCTCCAGTTTTTGTTCTTACTCAGAGGACGTGTCTCCATGATCAAAACGGTATCACCTATACCGCAATCATTTTTCTCGTCATGAGCCATAAATTTGGTAGTCGTCTTTACGAACTTACCATAGATTGGGTGTTTCACTTTTCTCTCTACTGCAACCACAACAGATTTCTCCATTTTGTTGCTAACCACTAACCCAATTCTTGTTTTTCTTAATTTTCTTTCCATGTCGACTCTAAAAAATTATGAGTTACTTTCAGAAGCTGCCTCAGCCTTACGCTTAGATAATTCTGTATTCAAGCGGGCTATTTCTTTTCTAGCCTTATTAATTCTGGAAGGGTTCTCTACAGAAGAAACTGCATGAGCAAATTTCAACTTAGTAAGAGTAGCTTTGCCTTCTTGAATCTTGGCAACGATTTCCTCGTTAGTCAGCGCTGATATTTCTGCGTATTTCATTTTATTAAATAGTTGTAGTTGAAAGTTAATCATTGCGAGGTAACGGCAGGCAATGAATACTAAAAACCGATTTTTATGCTTCTACGTAATCTCTACGTACAACAAATTTAGTTTGTACCGGTAATTTCTGAGCAGCTAAACGCATAGCTTCTTTTGCTACTTCATAAGGCACACCTTCTGCTTCGAAAAGGATTCTACCTGGTCTAACTACTGCTACCCAATACTCAGGAGCACCTTTACCTTTACCCATACGAACCTCTGCTGGTTTTTTAGTTACCGGTTTGTCTGGGAAGATACGGATCCAAACCTGACCTTCACGTTTCATGAAACGTGTTACCGCGATACGGGCAGCTTCAATTTGGCGGCTGGTAATCCAGCACTCTTCCATTGATTTTATTCCGAATGAACCGAATGCAAGCTCAGCGCCACGAGTGGCAAGGCCTTTCATTCTGCCCTTCTGCATTTTTCTGAACTTCGTTCTTTTTGGCTGTAACATTACTTTTTTCTTTAATCGTTAAACGATAGTGTTTACTGAATTATCTTTTACCTTTTCCTCCACGGTGGTTACCGCCACGGTTACCGCCTTTTCTATCACCTCTCTCGCCTCTTCCGCCAAAGTTTGAAGATCCTTCAGGTTTTCCACCTTTTCCGGTATTAGCTCCGATATTTGGAGAAAGATCTCTCTTACCGTAAACCTCTCCTTTACAAATCCATACTTTGATACCAATTTTACCATAAGTAGTCAATGCCTCACCTAAAGCATAATCAATATCAGCTCTGAATGTATGTAATGGAATTCTACCTTCTTTGTATTGTTCAGAACGAGCCATCTCTGCTCCGCCTAAACGACCAGAGCACATAATTTTGATACCTTCGGCACCCATTCTCATAGTTGAAGCAATGGAAGTTTTCATAGCTCTTCTGAAAGAGATACGAGCTTCTAATTGTTTCGCTACGCCATCAGCAACTAATTTAGCATCTAGTTCAGGACGTTTGATCTCGAAAATATTGATTTGAACATCTTTTTTAGTCAATTTTTTCAATTCTTCTTTGATCTTGTCAACTTCTGAACCACCTTTACCGATAACGATTCCTGGACGAGCAGTATGAATTGTTACTGTAATACGTTTTAATGTTCTTTCGATAACAACTTTAGATACGCCACCTTTTGCAACACGCACAGAAAGGTATTTACGGATCTTTTCGTCCTCAACTAATTTGTCAGAGTAGTTATTACCTCCATACCAGTTAGAATCCCATCCTCTGATGATTCCTAACCTATTTCCTATTGGATTAGCCTTTTGTCCCATTTCTGCTTAGTTAGTTTGAGGTTCAACAATTTTGCTATCTACTACTAAAGTAACGTGATTAGAACGTTTACGAATTCTATATCCACGTCCTTGAGGAGCTGGTCTTAAACGTTTCAACTGACGGCCACCATCTACAGAGATGTATTTCACGTACAATTGAGCGTCCTCAGTGCTTTGACCCTCATTTTTTACTTCCCAATTTTTGATAGCCGACAATAAAAGTTTTTCAACTTTAGTAGCTGCTTCTTTATTGGTGTATTTTAAAATATATAAAGCCTTTTCAACGCGTTCACCTCTGATCAGATCAACAACTAGTCTCATTTTACGAGGCGAAGTAGGGCAATTATTTAATTTTGCTATTGCTTCCATTTCTTAATTATCTTTTCTTATCAGAGTGACCTCTAAATGTTCTGGTTGGAGCGAATTCGCCTAATTTGTGACCAACCATATTCTCGGTTACATAAACCGGAATGAATTTATTTCCGTTGTGTACTGCAAATGTATGACCTACGAAATCCGGAGAAATCATTGATCTTCTAGACCAAGTTTTGATAACAGTTCTCTTGCCTGAATCGTTCATGGCTGTAACTTTTCTATCTAAGTTATGGTCAATATAAGGTCCTTTTTTAATCGAACGAGACATTATTTCTTCCTCCTTTCAATGATGAAACGATCTGAGTATTTCTTTTTATCGCGGGTTTTAAAGCCTTTAGCTAAAACGCCTTTTCTAGAGCGTGGGTGACCACCGGATGATCTACCTTCACCACCTCCCATAGGGTGATCCACAGGGTTCATAGCCACACCTCTAACTCTTGGACGACGACCTAACCAACGTTTTCTACCTGCTTTACCTAACACTTCGTTAGCATGCTCAGAATTAGAAACTGTTCCGATAGTTGCTGTACAAGTAACCAAGATTAAACGGGTCTCTCCCGAAGGTAATTTAATGGTTGCATATTTACCATCTCTCGCAGCTAATTGTGCGTAAGAACCAGCACTTCTTGCAATTTGTCCGCCTCTTCCCGGTTTCAATTCAATATTATGAATAATTGAACCCAAAGGGATTTTAGCAAGGGATAAAGCATTTCCTATCTCAGGTGTTGCTGTATCTCCAGAAACTACTTTTTGACCAACTTTAATACCTTCTGGAGCGATGATATATCTTTTCTCACCATCTGCATAGTGCAATAAAGCGATACGGGCAGTACGATTTGGATCGTATTCTACTGTAGCTACTGTTGCGGGGATATCTTTCTTGTCGCGTTTGAAATCAATTAATCGGTACAATTGCTTGTGTCCCCCACCGATATAACGCATAGTCATTTTACCAGAACCGTTACGGCCACCTGATCTCTTTGCTTTCACAACAAGAGATTTTTCAGGAGTTCTGGTTGTGATTTCAGTGAAATCAGCACCAATTCTGAAACGGGTACCCGGAGTTACTGGTTTAAATTTTCTTAAGCCCATAATTTAATTAAATATTGCTATAAAAGTCAATAGTTTCGCCTTCTTTTAAGGTAATGATAGCTTTTTTATATTTTGCTGATCTACCTTGTACAATTCCAGTTTTTGTTGATCTTGTTTTAGTTTTTCCAACTATAACTTGTGTGTTTACAGACTCAACAGACACACCATACATAACCTCGATTGCAGCTTTAATCTGAATCTTATTAGCTCTATGATCACACTGGAAAGTGTAACGGTTTAATTTTTCAGTTAACAGAGCGGCTTTTTCTGTAAGCACTGGTTTTTTTAAAATTTCCATATTACTTTGCTAATGCCTCCTCTAATGATTTTACAGAACCTGTTGTTAATACTAGTTTAGCTGCATTCAATACATCATAAGTATTTAAGTCGGCAGCAACAACAACTTTTGCCTTAGGTAAGTTTCTGCTTGCTAAGTAAACATTTTTATTTCCTTCTGCTAGAACAACTAATGTTTTTTCGTTAGAAGAATTCAACGCGCTTAACAAGTTTAAGAAGTTCTTAGTTTTTGGAGTTTCAAAACTGAAATCTTCTAAAACCAATACACTGTTACCTTGTGCTTTATAAGACAAAGCTGATTTACGAGCAAGCTCTTTTAATTTTTTGTTTAGCTTAAAGCTATAATCACGTGGTTGAGGACCAAAAATTCTACCGCCACCGTTAAATAATGGAGATTTAATAGATCCTGCTCTGGCACCACCTGTACCTTTTTGTTTGTACAATTTTCTGGTTGAACCAGCAATTTCGTTACGCTGTTTAGCTTTGTGAGTACCTTGACGTTGGTTAGCCAAATACTGTTTTACATCTAAATAAATAGCGTGATCGTTAGGCTCAATACCAAAGATTCCCTCAGGAAGTTGCACCTTGGCACCTGTTTCTTTACCTGAGATGTTTAATACTTTAACTTCCATCTTACTTCTCGATTAATACGTACGAACCTTTTGCTCCTGGAATGGAACCGCTAACAACCAATAAGTTTTGCTCTGCGAAAACTTTTACAACTTGAAGATTTTGGATTTTCACTCTGGAACCACCAGTTCTTCCTGCCATTCTCATTCCTTTAAATACTCTTGAAGGAAATGAAGAAGCACCTAATGAACCCGGAGCTCTCATACGGTTATGCTGACCGTGAGTTTGCATACCCACACCACCAAAACCATGGCGTTTTACAACACCTTGAAAACCTTTACCTTTAGAAGTACCAACTACATCAACGTAGTCTCCCTCTACAAAAAGAGTCACATCTACAACTTCGCCTAAAGATTTCTCTGATTCGAAATACTTGAACTCCACCAATTTACGTTTTGGACTAGTTCCCGCTTTCGCGAAATGGCCTTTCAGCGCAGCAGTTGTGTTTTTCTCTTTTTTCTCGTCGTACGCTAACTGAACAGCAGCATAGCCATCTGTCTCGACGGTTTTAACTTGTGTTACTACACAAGGTCCAGCTTCGATTACAGTACAAGGAATATTCTTTCCTTCCGCATCGAAAATACTGGTCATTCCTACTTTTTTTCCAATAATTCCTGACATTTCTTTTTTTAATTTATCACCCATCGAAGCAGTAGGGCTTCGCTCAAGGTGGACACACTTATCCCAAAAGGGACGGCAAAGATAAGAAACGATTATTAATAATCAAATACTTAGCTATTTATTTTTATTTTTTTATCCACATGTTTTTCTTCAGCACCCGACGTCGGATAAAATATTAAAATAACTATTCATTTTAGATACAGTCTTACAGAGAAAGTCATTTTAATAATTATAAAGGTATCTATATACAACATGCTTTTATTCGGTCCTTATTTATCATTTTCATGCGCCTTTCAACAGATTCTTTCCGATCATTCCGGCATTATACAGAAGCATTAATTTTATTTTTTTCTCTCTTTTTACAATATTCTTAAATAAAATAGGTTTAGAGTATAGTTTAAATAAAGTATTCTCATCATGAAAAACCAGAAAAAAGCAATCAGATTTTCAGTTTATTTATTACTAATAATGCCTTTTTTTAGTATTGCCCAACCATCCACAAATCCTTCTATCGATGAGCAATTTAAAATCTTATATGAAAAGTCGAACAATTATCAGGATTATAAAGTAATTAAGAAAACCGATCTTCAAAGATTATGGAAAAGTGCCAGCGATAGTATTAAAGCAAAACAAAATGCTTATTCTAAAATATCAAGTTCATTAAAAGCTAAAGACAACACTGTTAATCAACTTAAAACTGATCTTTCAAAGAAAAACGAAGAATTAACAGCAGCTATTAATTCTAATAATGAAATAGCTCTTTTAGGGTTCATACCTTTAAGTAAAGGCACTTATAATATGTTTATATGCATAATAATCGCTATGCTAATTGCCGCCTGCGCTTTCTTTTATTTAAGAAGTAAACACGCTAACAAGCAAGCAAAAGAAAAAGTAACGATGTATAATGAGGTTAGCGAAGAATATAAATCTTTTAAGACCAGAGCACATGAAAACGAGAAGAAATTAGCCAGAGCCTTGCAAGATGAAAGAAATAAACTTGCGGAACATAATATTATATAAAATAGATACGGCATACACTTTTAAGGCCGAGGTATTTTTTAGCCCGGTTCAATCTGATTTTAAATTTAGGTATAGTTATGACACCAGTCATATTCTTACAAGTTTTTCATAATTATTTTTGAGGAACTTATTAATATCAAATTTAAAATAAAATGAGATTTTCCTTTTATCAACATCACAAAAGAGCTTCAATTACTACTGAACTAAAAAATAGCGTTTATCCCTGTATAGGTACAGTAAATTTTATTAATAGAATCTAACTTATACAGATAATGGAAAAAGCAATTCTAGATTTCATTAGTAAAAACAAAATTGCCACCGTATGTTGTTTGGACGATCAGCAACAACCTTATTGTTTTAATTGCTTCTATGTATTTGAACCCACACAGCAACTATTACTGTTTAAATCATCTGAAAACACCTTTCACACACATTGTTTAAATACAAACAACGAGATAGCCGGCACTATTTTACCCGGGACTATAAATTTTCCAACCCTTAAAGGGATACAATTCACTGGCAAAATATGTCGTGAAGATTCCCTCCAACTATTATCATCTACCAACTATTATCACAAAAAAAATCCAACGGCTTTGGCTAAGGCAGGTAAAGTTTGGTGTATTCAATTGTTAATGGTTAAGATGACCGATAACACTAAAGTATTTGGTAGTAAGTTAGTCTGGGAAAAGTCGCTATAATGAGAAGGTATTTTATATAATTACTTCCGTAAAGGTAGGTATTACTTTTCAAACCGGTAATCTCTCCGTTAGATTATCAATTATTCAGAAATATGATTATTTATAAGCAATTTACTTTTGATGCTGCCCATTACTTACCAAATGTCCCTGATTACCACAAATGCAAAAAGGTTCATGGTCATACTTACCATTTAACGCTGTTTTTTGAAGGTGGCATTGCTCCTGATCTGGGTTGGATAATTGACTATAGCGAGATAAAAGAAATAGTTAATCCTATTCTAAAAATGGTAGATCATCAGTTTCTAAATGAAGTGGAAGGACTGGAAAATCCAACATGTGAACTTATTTGTCTATGGCTATGGAAAAAACTCAAGCCCTTAATTACACAACTTAAGAGAATAGAGCTAAAAGAAACACCAACTTCAGGAGCTATTTATGAAGAATAGCATAGCAGGATACCTTGTATTATTAAACAACTTAAGTATCTATTAACACAAAGAATAATGACACAGGAAAAAACCTTAGTTTATTCATGTTCTGGTTGTTCCAGCGCCGCACAAATGGCCAACCACCTTGCTGTCAGGTTAGATCGTTCCGGAGACGCAGAAATGTCTTGTATTGCCGGAGTAGGTGGAAATGTAAAGGCATTATTAAAAGTAGCTCTTTCTAAAAGAAAAATTGTAGTGATAGATGGTTGTCCGCTGGCTTGTTCGAAAGCATGTTTAAGCAATCACAATATTGCTCCGGATTTACATATCATACTTTCGGATTTTGGAATAAAAAAGAAAAATCATGAAGATTTTGATCTACAAGAAGCCGAAATTATCCTCGATGATATCACCTTTAAAATCAAAAATATAGAGCAAAGTGAATGATCAATTCCACCGGTACACTTAAATCGTTTATAGAAACGAATAAAGGAAAAACATTTTTTAAAATTTATAAAGACAGCTTCTTTATCAACTCTGCACTTTGTAATCTTCCATGCTCCAGTAAATCAGTAAAGAATTCCTTAGTTTCATTAAAATGAGTTTTATACCCATCCATATCTTTATATTTTATTATTGCCGCCCATTCTCTCACTGCCGTATGGAATTCCAAATCATCTCCTCTGATACTTTTATCGTATAATGCTGCATGAATAGTATCTTCTAACAGCTCTTCATTCTTAAATAAATATTCGACTATGCCTAATCGCAATCTAAATGGCGGAGTTTGGCCAACAAGATTGTCATAAGGATTAATCTTCAATACATGCCATGCATCTACCATAGCTAATAAACTAAGATGAGAGTTGGATTTACGGTGCTCTTGCTGTTCTCCTATGCTGAATTCTTTCATGATAGTATCATCAAAAAGAATTAAATTCTTTTGACCATGAAACACAAAATCTTTAGCCTCGTATATTCTTTTCCTAAAACTTGTTTCATCCTCTTGTATCATCATCTTAAAAAGCTCAGATTCAGATTTGGCATAAGCGCTAATTTGCTCCTGTGCATACGGATTCAATATAGCCAACCCCGCATAGACGTGTGCTTTATAACTATAAATTCGTAACATAGTAAGTATCTTAACATTATCGATACCACTGGTATAAGCCCCATTTGTCCATGGGTAATAGCCGGCATTTTTCCAGGCGGTACCCATGCTCTCAAACCCCATATGAGTTAGTGCCTGAGTGTCCGCCATTATTCTGTCATGCTGGTGATAATCTTCCAATTCAATAATTTCAGATTCAAGTTTTTCAAGAACCTTTAGAGCAGCATTATATTTATTAACTGTAATTCTGTGGGGCGCGACAATCAGCTTTTGCCCTTCTGTTCCAAAACCTGGCCCATGCAACGAATGTGTAATAATAAGAGAAGTCTCTTTAGGAAGATATTTTTCGAACGCTTCTATTTCGGGTGTCTTTACCGAAGTCATACCCGTAACTATAGCATCATGATTCGTATACATGGCATATGCTGCCACTACCTCTCCTATCTTCTCTGCTTCTACAGCATAAAAAATAAGATTGGAGGTTTTGGAAACTTCTATCCCATCTGGTAAAACCTTAACTCCATATGGGCTTAGCTCTTGTTCCAGCTCTTCCTGTCTTTCGGGTAGATCGCAGCCCAATACATTAAAACCTTGCTGGGCAAACTTTTTCGCGTAAAGCTTCCCCATATCTCCTAATCCTATTATACCAATATTCATTAGTGGTAAAATTAAGAAAAACTGTCAATCGGCTATCGCTTTATTATCAGAAAATTAAATTACTGATTATCAAAACTTAAAACTTAAAAATAAAAAAATCAAAAGTAAAAACAAACGAATGGCATAGTTTATGCTTTGATGGGGTTGGTATAAAATTAAAAATCATGAAAAAAGTTTTTCTATTGTTAACTGCGATTTTCGCATTATCATTAACACAAGTGTCTGCTCAAAACTACAAAAATGCCATAGGTTTGGGTCTTGATTTTGGAGATGGTTCGACACTTGCAGGTCCTTCATTCAAGCACTTTTTCAATTCAAACTCTGCTGGTCAGGCTGAATTGCTATTTGGTGACCACAGTACCAGAATCAACTTATTTTACCAATACCAACAACCTATTAAAGGAGCACAAGGTTTAGATTGGTATATTGGTGGTGGTCCTGCCTTAAATTTCTTTAGCGTTGGAAACATCGATCAAACAAATTTCTTGTTGATTCCAATGGCTGGTTTAGATTTCAAAATTCCAGGTGCACCATTAGCACTCGCTTTTGATTGGAGACCAACAGCATGGATTGGCGATAACAGCGATTTCCAGGCAGGAAGATTTGGTTTCGGTTTTAGATTTACTTTCTAATAAGAAATCACGCTAATAAAACGAATAAAAAAGGCTTCGAAAATTCGAAGCCTTTTTTATTTGTGTAAGAATTATCAAAAATCACACTTTGATTTCCACTTCAACACCTGAAGGTAACTCCAATTTCATTAAAGCATCAACAGTCTTCGCAGAAGCGCTATAGATGTCTAACAATCTTTTGTAAGAACACAATTGGAATTGCTCTCTAGCTTTTTTGTTAACGTGAGGTGAACGTAATACAGTGTAGATTTTTTTCTCTGTTGGAAGAGGAATCGGACCACTAACTACTGCACCTGTAGGCTTAACAGTTTTTACGATTTTCTCAGCAGATTTGTCTACTAAATTGTAATCGTAAGATTTTAATTTAATTCTAATTCTTTGGCTCATTTGTTATTTAATTTAATGATCTACGTTAGAGCTATTTGTAACGCAAACCTGTTATTAGTATTTAGACATTAGTATCAAGTAGTAAGTCCATTTCCCGATACTTTCTACTTGATACCTTTGACTGTTTATTATGCGTTTGCTTTAGCACCTTTTACTTTAGCAACAACCTCTTCCTGGATGTTTCTTGGCGCAGCTTCGTAATGATCGAATTCCATAGTAGAAGTTGCTCTACCAGAAGTAATTGTACGTAATTGAGTTACATAACCAAACATCTCAGAAAGTGGAACTAATGCTTTAATTACTTGCGCTCCATTTCTAGAATCAAGACCTTGCATTTGACCACGACGACGGTTTAAGTCTCCCATTACATCACCCATGTTTTCTTCTGGGGTTAACACCTCCACTTTCATGATTGGCTCCATTAACACTGGAGAACATTTTGGTAACGCTTCACGGAAAGCCATTCTACCTGCCAATTCGAAAGATAAAGAATCTGAATCGACTGCGTGGAACGAACCATCAATTAAACGAACTTTCATTGCAGATAACGGATATCCTGCTAATACACCATTGCTCATTGAAGATTCGAAACCTTTTTGTACAGATGGAATGTACTCTTTTGGAATAGATCCACCCACAATCTCGTTAACGAACTGTAATGGGCTCTTAGTTGCATCCCAATCCTCATCAACAGGAGAAATAACAACTTTAATATCTGCAAACTTACCACGACCACCAGATTGTTTTTTGTAAGTCTCTCTGTGTTCTGTAGAACCTTGAATAGACTCTTTATAAGCAACCTGAGGAGCACCTTGGTTTACTTCTACCTTAAACTCACGACGTAGACGGTCGATTAAGATATCTAAGTGAAGCTCACCCATACCAGAGATAACGGTTTGACCAGTATCTTCGTCTGTTTTAACAACGAAAGTTGGATCCTCTTCTGCTAATTTACCTAAAGCCATACCTAATTTATCAACGTCAGCTTGAGTTTTTGGCTCAATAGCTAAACCGATAACTGGCTCTGGAAACTGCATAGACTCTAACACGATAGGATGTTTTTCATCACATAAAGTATCTCCGGTTTTGATGTCTTTGAAACCAACAACAGCACCTATATCACCAGCCTCAATGAAAGGGATAGGATTTTGTTTGTTAGCATGCATTTGGAAGATACGAGAAATACGCTCTTTGTTTCCAGAACGAGTATTCAATACATATGATCCTGCATCTAATTTACCAGAGTAAGCTCTGATGAAACACAAACGACCTACGAAAGGGTCAGTTGCAATTTTGAAACCAAGAGCAGCGAAAGGCTCATTTGCATCTGGTTTACGGAATATTTCTTGCTCTGTACGTGGGTCTGTACCATTAACAGCTTCCACATCTAAAGGTGAAGGCAATAACTCCATTACGAAGTCAAGCATTGTTTGAACACCTTTGTTTTTGAAAGACGAACCACAAACCATAGGAACGATAGAGTTATCTAACACAGCTTTACGTAAAGCGTCTAAAATTTCTCTTTCGGTCAATGAGTTAGGATCTTCGAAGAATTTCTCCATCAAAGTCTCGTCATAACCAGCAACAGCTTCTAATAATTTCTCACGGTATTCAGCTACCTCGTCAAGCATATCATCAGGAATTGGAACTTCTGTAAAAGTCATACCTTTATCTGCTTCATTCCAAACGATACCTCTGTTATTGATTAAGTCAACTACACCTTTAAAATCATCTTCTGCGCCAATAGGAAGCTGTAATGCTACCGCCTCAGAACCTAGCATTTCTTTAACTTGCTTACAAACTTTTAAGAAGTCTGCACCAGAACGGTCCATTTTGTTAACAAAACCTAAACGTGGAACTTTGTAGTTGTCTGCAAGTCTCCAGTTAGTTTCAGATTGAGGCTCTACACCATCAACCGCAGAAAATAAGAACACTAATCCGTCCAAAACACGTAAAGAGCGATTTACCTCTACGGTAAAATCAACGTGCCCGGGAGTATCGATAATGTTCATGTGGTATTTTTGACCTCTGTAGTTCCAGTTTACTGTTACTGCAGCAGAAGTAATCGTGATACCGCGCTCTTGCTCTTGAGCCATCCAGTCTGTTGTAGCAGAACCTTCGTGAGTTTCTCCTAACTTGTGGTTAACACCAGAATAGAAAAGGATACGCTCTGTTGTAGTGGTCTTACCAGCATCAATATGAGCAGCAATACCAATATTTCTTGTGTATTTTAAATCTCTAGCCATTTTATTTTTTTTGATTTATTGGTTAAAACAACTACACCGATTATCCTAGCGTACAATCGGTGTAATTATTTATAATCCATATAATCCTATTGATATTAGAATCTGAAGTGAGAGAATGCTTTATTAGCTTCTGCCATTTTGTGAGTGTCTTCTCTTTTCTTAACAGCAGCACCTTCACCTTTAGCAGCAGAAATAATTTCGCCAGCTAATTTCTCCATCATCGTTTTTTCACCACGTTTTCTGGAGTATGTGATTAACCATTTAATACCTAAAGCAATTTTACGCTCAGGTCTTACCTCTGTAGGAACCTGGAAGTTTGCTCCACCTACACGGCGAGATTTAACTTCAACTCCTGGCATTACGTTGTTTAAAGCTTTTTTCCATTGCTCTAAACCGTTCTCACTTGTTTTAGTTTCTACAATTTCAATTGCTTTGTAGAAAATATCGTATGCGATAGATTTTTTACCGTCATACATCATATTGTTTACAAACCTGGTAACCAAGGTGTCATTAAACTTTGGATCAGGCAGAATGATTCTCTTTTTTGGTTTCGACTTTCTCATGTTCTTTTCCTCCGTTTAATTATTTCTTTTTACCTTTTGCTGGAGCAGCTGCCGCTTGTCCTGGTTTAGGTCTCTTAGTTCCGTATTTAGAACGACGTTGATTTCTTCCAGCTACACCTGCTGTATCTAATGCACCACGTACAATGTGGTAACGAACACCCGGTAAATCTTTAACCCTTCCACCACGTACCAAAACAATCGAGTGCTCCTGTAAGTTGTGTCCTTCACCTGGGATATACGCATTCACCTCTTTCCCGTTTGTTAAACGAACACGGGCTACTTTACGCATTGCTGAGTTTGGTTTTTTAGGGGTAGTAGTATATACACGTGTACATACGCCTCTTCGCTGTGGACAGTTGTCCAACGCTGGAGATTTACTCTTATCCTCCAGAGCTACTCTACCTTTCCTAACTAATTGTTGAATAGTAGGCATTAAATAGTCTTTATTTTTTTATTTATTAAATGTTTACCCTTTTAAATCAATGCTTTATACACCGAACATAAAAGGACTGCAAAGGTAAATTTTTATTTTTTGATTTTCAATAGGTTAATGAATATTTTTTTCAATTCCTATCATAAACATTAAGCCCGGGCCAGACTCCAAGTTCGCTATTCTAATTTCTGAATTAGTAAATGGATTTAAAAAACTATAATAATGAAAATCTGTTTAGACGGAAAATACTTTATTGAATTAAAAATGTAAAGTTTAGAAATATCTTAAATTTAATATTATTGAACACGCTGAATAATATAATGAAAGAAACAAATCGGTTATGCATATGCTGGCCTATTTCTCCAACTTGTATTATATAAAAACACCCAACCTTCTAAGTCATTAAACTTTTTAAGGAAAAGAACACAAAAACAGAATTCAAAACCAGATATGGCATACCATTTGTATCAGAGCTGATACATTTAATTATTTAAAAACATGCCTAATACAAAAAACCAAGACTCTAAAAGCAAGGCTTCTAAAGAGTCAAACGATTCTAAATCAGGAAAAGAAAAAGCTTCATCAGGAAAAGAAATGAAAGCTAGTTCTAAGAAAAAGTAAAAACAAAAGGCCTTTCTGACATAAGAAAGGCCTTTGTGTTAATCTTCATAACTCCCCACTAAACCGATCCAGATATTTATCTATAAACCAATTTATTATAGAATTTTCACTTGAAAGGTTGCTAACAACCACTACCTCCGTAGATATATAATCCATATCCAATGACGTTAAACAAACATCAAGATAACTATATTGATCTATAGAGGATTTCGGCAATATTGAAACCCCCATTCCTTTCACTACTAGTTGAAGAATTGAGTGTACGTTGTTTGCCTCATGAGTTACCTCTGGCATAAAACCAATTCTACCGCATATCTCTGTAAGCTTTCCATAAAAATGCGGTGCATAATCCCGATTAAAAAAAACAAACGGTTTATCTTCCAAGCAGCGTTTTAACTCCGCATAAGTTTTATAACCTATAGGCTCACTGCTAACTAAAACAAACGGGTCCATAAATAAATGCCTCACATTTAGCTTTTCGGAATTTACCGGAGCCCTGATAATACCTATATCAAGCTTCCCTTCCTCTAATGCAACTATCTGTTTCACCGAAGGGACTTCGTACAATTTTGTTTTCACATATGGATATACATCCAACATTTGCTTTAGCACAGCAATTAAATGTTCATGGAAAGTAGAACTAATATAACCGATCCTTAATTCGCCACTAATTGCCTGGTGAATTTGTTTAACCACATTTCTACTTTCTGCTAAATTATTAAACAGTTTATCTACTTCTTTCTTAAAGTATAAACCTGCATCTGTCAAACTAACTTTTTTGTTGTTCCGCTCAAACAGAACAACTCCAAGCTCTTCTTCTAATTCTTTAATTTGCCTGCTTAACGGAGGCTGAGAAATAAAAAGTTTAGTTGCAGCTTTCCTAAAATGTAATTCTTCGGCAACCGATTTAAAATACAATAAATGTCTTAACTCCATATTGATACCTAATAAGAATCATTAATTGACAAATTTAATATTTTCAAAATATCATACACAGTCTTAATTTTGTTCTATCGCAAGCTTTAAAAAACCACGATATGGAAAAATTATCTATAAATGAAATCAGAGAACGGTTTGACAAAAATGTAGAACGGTTTTCTAATCTGGATACGGGACAGGAAACAGTGATTGATGCAAAACTGTGTTTGGAGTTAATTACAGATGCAGCTAAGACAACGGTACCTAACGCTAAAAGACTATTAGATATTGGCTGTGGTGCAGGGAACTACACTATCAAAATGCTTCAAAAAATACCTAATCTAAATTGTACATTAATTGATCTGAGCTTTCCTATGCTTAACAAGGCCAATGAAAGGATAAGTGAGCTAACAACCGGAGATATTGAAACTATTCAGGGCGATATTTTAGAATTACCAATTGAGGAAAATAAATATTGTATTGTTATGGCAGGAGCAGTATTACACCATCTGAGAACTGATGAAGACTGGTATTCGGTATTTAAAAAAATCTATTCTTCTTTAAAACCTAACGGGAGCTTTTGGGTTTGTGACCTGATTTCTCACGACACACCTTCTATACAACAGTTATTCGAAAGAAATTATGGAGAATTTCTTGAAAAGCTGGGCGGGACGGAATATAAACAACATGTATTCGACTATATAGCAAAAGAAGATAGTCCGCGCTCTTTATTTTTTCAGACTAATTTACTTAGAGAGGTAGGCTTCAGACACATAGAAATTTTACATAAAAACTCATGTTTTGCTGCTTTCGGGGCTATAAAATAAGCAAAAGGCCTCTCTGCTTTCGCAGAAAGGCCTTCTTAATTTGTTTATCGTGATTGATTAAACTACACCTTGAGCAATCATTGCATCAGCAACTTTCACGAAACCACCGATGTTAGCACCTTTTTCATAGTTTACGTGCCCATCTTCTTCTGTTCCGTATTTCACACAAATTGCGTGAATGTCATGCATAATTTCTTTCAATTTAGCATCTACCTTATCTCTGGACCAGTTATAACGTAATGAATTTTGCGCCATTTCCAAACCAGAAACTGCCACACCACCAGCATTAGCAGCTTTACCCGGAGCATAAAATACTTTTGCTGTATTGAAAGCCTGAACTGCTTCTGGTGTACAAGGCATATTAGCACCTTCCGCTACACAGAAACAACCATTAGCAATTAATTTTGCTGCATCTTCACCTCCTAACTCATTTTGTGTAGCATTAGGTAAAGCGATATCACATTTAATACCCCAAGGTTTTTCGCCCTCAAAATATTGTGCCTGAGGATAATCGTTAGTATACTGTTTTATCCTACCTCTTAGATTATCTTTTAAATTCTTAATATATTCTAATTTAGCTAAGTCAATGCCTTCCGGATCGTAGATATAACCCGCAGAATCGGACATTGTTAACACTTTAGCCCCTTGTTGGATACACTTTTCTGCAGCAAACTGCGCCACATTTCCAGAACCAGAAATAACTACAGTCTTTCCTAATAGACTTTTTCCTTGTGTTTTGAAGATTTCTTCTACGAAATAAACCAATCCGTAACCCGTAGCTTCTGGTCTTATCTGGCTACCACCCCACTCAATACTTTTACCTGTTAATACACCGGTAAATTCGTTTTGTAATCTTTTATATTGACCAAATAAGTAACCTATTTCGCGTTTACCTACACCAATATCACCAGCGGGAACGTCCAGGTTTGCACCAATATGACGAGATAACTCGGTCATGAAGCTTTGACAAAAACGCATAACTTCATTATCAGATTTACCTTTTGGATCAAAATCAGAACCACCTTTACCACCACCCATTGGAAGTCCTGTCAAGCTGTTTTTGAAAACTTGCTCAAAAGCTAAGAATTTCAATACACTTAAAGTAACAGAAGGGTGAAAACGCAAGCCTCCTTTATAAGGGCCAATTGCACTATTCATTTGAATACGGTATCCTCTGTTTACTTGAATCTCGCCTTTATCATCAACCCAAGGCACTCTAAACATGATTACACGCTCTGGTTCTGCTATTCTTTCGAATATTTTATTGTTTTTGTAAATAGGATGTTTTTCGATGTAAGGTAGCACAGACTCAGCAACTTCTGTTACCGCCTGTAAAAACTCAGGTTCAGAAGCATTCCTCGCCTTGATAATGTTTAACGAGTTGTTATTTTCAAGCATGATTTTAACAGTTTTATTTTTTGGTGCGCCAAAAATACGATTTTATCAATAAAAAATGAATTTTATTAAATTAAACTCACCAAAAACATCAATTATTTAAAATTTACTAATTTACACAGCAATATATGCGCTTAAATTATCAGATTTATAATTTTAAGCTGGAAATATGCACATTTCTTACATCTTTACAAAGAATAATCAAACATTGTTAACGAAAATTATATATTTGAAATAAAAATAGAATTTTGAAGAAGAGAATTGCAATTTTCGCCTCTGGATCGGGTTCTAACGCCCAAAAGATAATGGAGCACTTTAAGAAAAGTGACGAAGCAGAGGTTGCTATAGTTTTAAGTAACAACCCGGAAGCCTATGTGCTACAGCGGGCCGACAATTTTGAAATCCCGACTCATATCTTTGACAGAACAGAATTTAGAGATACAGATGAAATCATCAAAATCTTAAAAAATTTACAAATAGACCTTATTGTTCTGGCTGGTTTTTTATGGCTAATCCCAAAGAATCTATTAGAAGCCTTTCCTAATAAAATCATTAATATTCACCCTTCGCTTTTACCTGCATATGGCGGGAAGGGAATGTATGGCGATTACGTTCATAAAAGCGTATTGTCAAATAAAGATCCGGAGTCTGGTATCACCATCCATTTTGTTAATGAGCATTTCGATGAAGGGGAAATCATTTATCAGGCTAAATTTAGAATTGAACCGAATGATGACCTGGAGATGATTAAGTTTAAAGGGCAGCAGCTAGAACATCTACATTTCCCAAGAGTAATAGAGAATTTGCTTAAAAAGATGAAAAGCAATCTATAAAACAAATATATACCATTCTGTGTTTGATAGAAAAGCCTGCACAGAATGGAAAATACCACTACCCCCCCGCCTAAAAAGAAAAGCAGAATTCTTTTCTACATCATTACTGTTATAATTGTAATAGCAGCCGGATTATTTTACTACAGATATTATTTTGTTTTTGGCGAAGGTGTTAAAGCTGGGCAGTTAAATTATTTTGTAAAGAAAGGATACCTTTTTAAAACCTATGAAGGACGATTAATCCAGTCTGGTATCAGACCTGGGACTGCCGGAGGAATAAGTTCCAATGAATTCAGATTTTCTGTAACTGATAAAAAGGTGGCAGACATCCTGAATAATAATGCTGGTTCTTATTTAGAATTGCATTATAAAGAATATTTTCATGCTTTACCATGGCGGGGTACCAGTGAATTTGTGGTAGACAGCGTAGTATCTGCTAAACCGGTAAATAATCTGGGCAACTATTAAAAAGGCCTGCTAACATGTTTGTCTTTATTCTAAATTAGCATGTCTTTTGAACATTATTTGCGGTTCTTGCCGGCTCTCTTTCCATAATGTATGAAATGTTGCATCACAAACTAAAGATAGAGCCTGCTCGAACAATGTTCCGGCATACTGTTTAGAAACCTCTTCACCATAATCATATTTACTGGAAGCAGGTAAAAGAATTGCTTGGTCCGAAACCGTAGTGATTTCAGTATTATTGTCAGTTGTAAAACACACTACTTTTGCTTCTTCTGACTTTGCTTTTTGTGCTGCTTTAACTACCGACTGCGTAGTTCCCGAGCCAGATGCAACTATCAATAAGTCTCCCCCGGAAATTGCCGGTGCTGTAATCTCGCCAACTATACTCGCCTTAAATCCCAAATGAATCAATCGCATAGCAAACCCACTTAGTGCCAAACCAGAACGGCCAACACCTTTAACAAAAACTCTATCAGCTGCTTTGATATATTCTAACAACGAAAATACATCATCAAAATTGAGATTATTTGATAACCGGAGGTTTTCCTCCAATATCATCTTAATATTATCTTTCACTGCAGAGGCGCTATCTTTTCTCTTCATACCTTACAATTAGACTTAATCTCTCTTTAAACACACCAACATCAAAAGTGTAATTTATTCAAAAACAACGGTCTTATTATTGAAAACAAATACCTTATCTTCAAATACAAAGTGTAATGCTTTTACCAAAGCAGAAGTTTCAATTTCTTTTCCTGCCCTAACCATGTCTGATACTGAATAAGTATGATCTACCGGAATAGTCTTCTGAACAATAATTGGTCCTTCATCTAAATCATCCGTTACAAAATGGGCGGTTGCTCCAATTAGTTTTACCCCTCTATGAAATGCTCGTTTATACGGGCTTGCCCCTATAAATGCTGGTAAAAAGGAATGGTGTATATTGATAATCTGATAAGGATAAGAGGCCACAAAATCTGGAGAAAGGATCCTCATAAACTTCGCCAGCACCATATAATCAAATTTATGATTAGTCAACCGTTTTTTGATCTCATGCTCAAACGTTGATTTATCTTTTCCTTCGTGAGTTATTTCGTAAAACGGTACATCAAAACGTTCACAAATATTAGCTAAGTCAGCGTAATTTCCAATTACAGCTTCTACGGTGGCTCCTAAAGTTTTAAAATGATTACGGATTAATATATCACTTAAACAGTGATATTCTTTAGTAACCAATACCACAATTTTCTTTTCCGGTTCCGGATTTACTTTTACCAAAGCATCCGAAGGAAGAGCTTGCTGCAATGCGTTTTGTAATACCACGATATCATTAAAAGGCTCTATTACTAATCTTGCAAAGAACATTCCTTCATTAATATCAACATATTCTTTCATTGTAAGAATATTCACTCCAAATCGGGCCATTACACTTGCTATATCTGCAACCAGACCAACTTTGTCTTTGCACTGTATTACAACTACCATTACTTCCGTAAAAAATTAAGCGTCTAAATTAAACAAAATCCACATATTGCGAAGTAATGCCAACAAAAAAGCACCCTTATTCGGGTGCCTTCCTATTTCATTAACCTCTTTTGGATTTAAGTTGCTGTAGTTCTTTTTTCAAGGCGTCTATCTGTTCTTGTTGTTCTTTTAGCGCCTCTACCAAAACAGGAATCAGGTCATCTTTATTGACCTCTTTATATTTGGCCACTTTAGTATTTCCTTTATTAATATTATAAACCGAAGACGATTCGTAAACCATAGCTGGAAACACTTGTTCTACATTTTCCACCAAAAAGCCATATTGATCTCCTTTTGGTAGTTTCAAATGTTTGTATTTATCTATATTATATTTAAAAGTAACCGGCTGTAAAGTTTTTAGTTTTGAAGTGGAGTTTTCTATTTTATTGACATCTACCTTAAGTTCTCTCTCTGTTAAAGATTGAGCCTTAGAAACTTGTACAACCAATAGTAATGCTAATCCTAAATATAATCTTGAAATCAATTTTTGCATTGTTCTTTAATTTAAATCATGAATAAATGTATTTGTAATCAGTCTGCTTAAACAAGTATATAATTTGTTTATGCTTTTAGTCCAGAGAATCTGGATTATATTTTGAGTTGGACTGTCGGCCATTTTTTTTCAAAAACACGACTTGTGTCACTCAAAATAAGCTATAAGATTCTAAAAATCCAACATTAAATTAACAGTTGGGAGGGGGGTAATGGAGAGTTATATGTACATCAGTCAGATTCTCTTCAAAGAAGCAATTGCTCTTTTGTATCCTTTTATATATATGGATATTCTTGGCAGGCATCACTATAAATTCTTCCTCAAAAAACCTTCCTGAATCATTGTCTTCTTCTGTGGCTCCTTTGTCGGTATCAGCCAGAACGTAACTATTGTCAATATCCTTTTGCAAAGACACGCTTATACTATCTCTAAGGAGAAAGCCTAACAGTATGATGCATAAAAATATCCCAATAATGCGTCGCATAAATAACTCAATTGCTACAAATATATTTTTTTTAGAAAAAATTAAAAATTGGGCTATTTCAACCTGTCTGCATTACTTTTACCTCACTGCCGACAATTGCATAGAAATTATAACTTATGTGCCCTATTTTATACTTTAAAATATAAAGATGAAATGTATTTGCAAGATTTTTTAAATTAAGATGCACTATAAAAATATACTAATGTCCTTTAAGAGATTTTTCTTCGTATTATTCTTAATAAAAGGAATCAATATTACCTTGGTATCATAAATTTACTTGAATAAAAAAAGATTTTATTAGCGAATTTTCAATTTAAACGAAAGATTGACATTGTTCACACAGAATAAAGCTGGTTTTATAAGTATTTTTGTAGCAGATATGATTAATCAAAAAAGGCAGATTTTTTGATTATGACATAAAAATGAATTTTGCATCATAGGGCAAGGACTAAAAAAAGTATTTTAACTTAATTACCTCTTGATGTAGGAATGATATTGGGGTAATATACATTTTAACAATAAATCTCGAATACTAATCTCTTCCTCCTTTGTTCACCACACTAAGCTTTTTCCTTAGCTTTCCAAATTAACGTCGCCAACATAAAAGAAACGGTTGCAGATGCTACCCAGAACATAGATACCATACTAAAATCTTAATGTACCGTACCATTAATAATGTTTTTTCCTTTTTCTATTAATGTTCCGCTGATAATATCCTGCAAGCCCGCACCTATATAACTGGCAACACCTACAACTCCCAACGCCGCACCCGCAGCTTGTTTTGGAGCCAAATCTACCGCCATCAATCCACCAAGAAAACAGATCAGTACACCTATCGACACACCGAAAATCACCATCGCCCCAACAAACAACCAGATACTAATATCTTGTTTATTTGACAGCGGTTTTAGCTATCTCCTTATTGCTATAGATTTAATATATAACACGTTTTAATATGGATTGAGTTATCTGCGTTTTTAATTAGTATACACGAGGAAATCAGCCTATTTTAAATAATATTTATAGTATCCATTTTCATGTTCATTTTCAATAAAATAAACACACCAAAAAACCCATTATTATATCATTAGAGCAGGATTATTCGGGTCAAGTCCACTATGATAGTGGACTTGACCCGAAGGAGTCCCGAAGAAAGCCCCTATAAAACCTATTTAAAGCAGACCTTTTTTCATTCTGAAAACCAGAAATTCATAAATAATCTTTTCAAATTATAAAAGCTTAAATAACTATATCAATATTCCTATTTTTGTGTAAGTATTCTATTCAAACATTTTGCACTTATGGAAAATACGTCAACATATAAAACAGCAACTTTCGGCGGAGGTTGTTTTTGGTGTACAGAAGTAATCTTCACTACTTTAAAAGGTGTAACTGAAGTAAAGCCCGGCTATATGGGAGGTAGAACTCTTCATCCAACCTATAAAGATGTCTGTACCGGAGAAACCGGACATGCTGAAGTTATTCAAATTACTTATAATCCTGAATTAATCTCGTTTGAAGAGTTGTTACTCATTTTCTTCAAGACGCATGATCCCACTACATTGAACAGACAGGGAAATGATGTTGGCACTCAGTACAGATCGGTAGTCTTTTATACTTCTGAAGAAGAGAAACAACAAGCAGAAGCAATGATTGCTCAACTTAATAAAGAAGAGGTTTTTGATAGTCCGATAGTTACAGAAATAAGTCCGGCCGGCGAATTCTATGTTGCCGAAGATTATCACCATAATTATTATGTAAATAACCGCAGCCAGCCTTATTGCTTAGCAGTTATTCAACCTAAAGTCTTGAAATTTGCAGAAAAGTTTAAGGATAAGATTAAACCGGAATTATTATAAAATAAATCAGGGTGTCTAAAAAGTCGAAGTTGTCACATTGAGCGGAGTCGAAATGTATTCCTAAGTAACACTGAAGAGGCTTCGACTTCGCTCAGCCTGACAAAGGCAGTGCTTTTTAGACACCTTCATTTTGTTTTTCTTTGACTAAAAAGCCATGGCAATAAATCTTTTTCCGTAAAGGCAGGATCCCAACTGTTATGATTTGCCTGAGGATAAAATGTATATCTTGGTTTAGCACCCAATCGCTGTAATTCTGTAATGATATCTTTTGAGAATTGAGGAGATACAATATCGTCCTGTTCACCATGAAAAATCCAGAGTTGCACTTTATTGGCATATTTCTTTACGTTTGCTACATTGTCCCCTCCGCAAATTGCAAATGCAGCAGCTACTTTATTTGACTTCCTTCGTAAGAACTCAAATGTTCCCATCCCTCCCATAGAAAGCCCTGTTACATAAATCCTGTCTTTATCTACATAACTTGTCTTTTCTACCTGTTTAAAGTAACCGAGTAAAAGCGACATAGCTTCGGTTGGCTTTCCGCCTCTCCTAAAGAAAAAATGCCTTTTCCCTTTACTGTCTGTTTCAATTTTCACGTTTGCCCAATAGCTATCTGATGGGCATTGGGGAAATACTACAATAGCAGGGAATTGTGCTCTAATTGCACTATCTAAAAAAAGCTTCGCCCCATGAGTAAGCTGTTTTTGATTATCATTGCCAGACTCGCCCCTACCATGTAAAAATATAACTAAAGGATATTTTTTATTCTGATCGAACCCTTTTGGATACAAAACCCTTAAAGGCAGTGTATCATTTTTTAATACAAATAGTTCCCTTTGAAAAAGTTCTTTGTGCTGCGCCTGTGCTATAAACGGACTCAATACAAAAAAGAAGAAGAATACTTTGATAAGTTTCATTATTAATTCAGTCTAAACTTCGCTTCCTTTACGCTGGAAGAGCTATTTCCTACAAATACTTTAAACTCTCCGGGTTCTGATACAAATTGCAATTCCGAATTATAGAATTTAAGCATTTCTTCTGTAATCTCAAATTTGATCTCTTTACTCTCTCCAGACTTTAAGAACACTTTCTGGAAAGCCTTTAGCTCTTTAACAGGCCTTGTAACACTACCTACCATATCTCTGATATAAAGCTGCACTACTTCTTCTCCATCAAATTTGCCTCTATTACTAAGTGTAACCGACAGTTGTACTTTTTCTCCCGCTTTAAAATTGTCTTTATCTAGTCTGGGCTCTGAAAAATCAAATTTTGTGTAACTCAAACCATATCCGAAAGGATAAAGTGGTTCATTGCTAACATCTAAATAATTAGATCTAAATTTCTGAAACCATGGCCCTTCCAACGGTCTGCCTGTATTTTTATAATTGTAATATAATGGTATCTGCCCTACGTTCTGCGGGAAAGTCATACTCAGCTTTCCTGAAGGATTAACATCTCCAAATAAGACATCTGCAATTGCATTTCCTGTTTGCGAACCTCCAAACCAAACATTCAATATAGCGGGAACATGTTGATTTTCCCAGGTTAAATCTAATGGTCTTCCCGTAAATAATACCAAAACCACAGGTTTACCTGTTTTAACAAGTTCTTCCAATAACTTTTGCTGATTTTGGGGAATTTTAATATCTGTACGGCTAGAACTTTCTCCACTCATTTCAGAACTTTCGCCCAAAGCGGCAACAATTACATCTGATTTTTTCGCCAGATTTACCGCTTCTTTTAACATGACTTCGTTACTTCTATTATCACGTGGAATATCTCTTCCGAACATAGTTGCTCTTTTTTGATATTCCGCATCATCTAAAAGATTAGTTCCCATGGCATGAAGGATTTTAGCTCGGGATCCCAAAATATTTTCCAGCCCTTCTTTTACGGAGATCGCCTTGCTCAAATCAGTGGAAACACTCCAGGTTCCGGGCATATTCTCACGTGTGTTGGCTAAAGGTCCTACTAACGCAATAGTTCCTTGTTTTTTTAACGGTAAAGCCTCATTATTTTTTAACAGAACAAAACTTTTTCCTGCTACCTCACGAGCAAATTTCAAGTTTTCAGGGGTGTAAATCTGAGTTCTAGCCCTTTCTTCATCACAATATTTAAACGGGTCTTCAAAGAGTCCCAGCTTATATTTTGCTTCTAATACTAAACGACATGCACGGTCTATCTCTTGCATAGAGATTTTCCCTTCCTGATAAGATTTTTTTAACGTCGTCAGGAAACCTTCACCTACCATATCCATATCAACACCTGCTTGTAAAGCTTTAGCGGAAACTTCCTGTAAATTACCAAAACCATGATCAACCATCTCATTGATACCTGTATAATCAGTAACAACAAAACCCTTAAAATTCCAGTCATTTCTCAGTAAACCGGTAACCAACCATTTGTTTGCCGTCGCTGGGATACCATCTATCTCATTAAATGATGTCATCACACTTCCCACTCCGGCATCAACCGCAGCTTTATAAGGCAACAAGTATTCATTATACATTCTCTGCCGGCTCATATCTACGGTATTATAATCTCTTCCGGCTTCAGACGCACCATATAAAGCAAAATGTTTTACGCAAGCCATAATGGTATTTGCTTTGGAAAGATCGTCTCCCTGATAACCTTTTACCATTGCTTTTGCAATTTCTGCTCCCAGAAATGGGTCTTCTCCGTTTCCTTCAGATACACGCCCCCATCTTGGATCTCTGGAAACATCTACCATCGGAGAAAACGTCCAGTTTAGACCATCTGCACTGGCTTCCTCTGCTGCTATTCGGGCTGTTTTCTGAATCAAATCCATATCCCAGCTGCAAGACAGACCTAGTGGAATAGGAAATGTAGTTTTATAGCCATGAATAACGTCCATCCCAAAAATCAATGGAATTTTTAGTCTGGTTTCCTGTACTGCCAATTCCTGAGCTTTACGAATTTTTTGAGGTGTAGATAAACTAAAGAACCCTCCTACTTCACCATTTTTTATCTTCTGTTCGATATTAGAGTTTACCGTAGTTCCTGTTACAGCATCTCCTCCTGTCAATAAATTCAACTGGCCAATCTTTTCTTCAATCGTCATCTTAGACATCAGACTGGAGATAAACCTATCCATTTCTGAATTCACCTTGGTTGATGATGATTTATCCTGTTGTGCTATTTTTGGCGTACAGGCTGCCAAAAACACAATACTCATTCCGGCTATTACACTTTTTCCCAAAAAACCCATAATCTTTTATTATTCTTTTTCTTCGCTCTATTTTGTATACTGAAATCCTAATTTGTCCAATCCCGATTGAACATCGCTATCACTCATAAAAAGTTTCCATAAAAGTTGGCTGCGATAGTTCTCCAACATGACTACTATTGGTCCCTGGTCTATGCCCAGATACCTTTGTGGATACCAATCTGCTGTTTCACTAAAAGCATCGTAGAAACCATACTCGCCCCATAGCTTGTCTTTTTTATTTTCGTACCAATTTCTCATGGCTGCAATGGATTGTTGCGGCGTATAAACAATTGATGACAGGGCTGCTGTTGGCGCTATTACGCCTAAATCTTTATGCGCATTTGGCGCATGTCCCGCGTAACCTTTTACAGAATAGCTTGCCGTTAAACCCCAACTATTCTCGCCATAACCTTTATAATTTAGTGGATTATCTACACACCACTGGTAATTGATTAATGCCTGGTTCGTATTTTCCACACCATAATCTGCATAAGCATCCTTTAAGCCTTTTGGGTTTAAACCCAAATAAGAATAATGTGCCCAGAATAATGGTCCCCCTGTCGGGTCGCCTTGATGTCTTATGTGCAAAGGGATTCCTTTGTATTCAGCATTTGCTTTTATTTTTCCGTTTTCTGCCCAACCCTCATGATAAACTACAGCATCTACACCATATGTAGGAGAAGCCGCTGCTAAAACATACATGATCAGGCACTCGTTGTATCCATGTATCGGAAAGTTCATTTCCCAACCATAATTGGGGCTCCAATGCCAATAAAGGACATTTTCACCTTTGGTATACCATTTAAAATCTATTCCTTTCCAAAGCTCATCTGCTAATTTTGATAAAGCCTGCTCCTGGACACTTCCATCTTTAAAATATTGCTTTACACAGATAAGGCCTTGTGCTACAAAAGCTGTTTCCACCAAATCACCACCATCATCTTTTTTAGAAAACGGTTTTGTTTTTCCGGTTTCGCCATGCATCCAATGTGGCCAGGCTCCGTGAAATCTATCTGCATACTTGAGAAAGTTCAATATCTTGTTCAATCTTTCCACTCCTTCCTGTCTGGAAATATAATTTCTGTCTATAGCACTGATAATAGCCATTATCCCAAAGCCAGTCGCTCCTGAGGTCACCACATTCTTATCGTCTTGCGGGTATACTCCGTCCATATGAATCCGTTCTCTTGCCGCACCTGAAGTTGGTTCGGGCCCTTCCCAGAAATATCTGAAGGTTTGCCTTTGTACCACATCTATCAGTTCTTCGTCTGACAGTTTATTTGTACTATTACTCTTTGAAGAGCTACAGGAAACCAACAATATTGATCCCACTAATAAATACCCAAAAAACTTATTCATCATCACTATAAATTTGAACTTTGAAATCCTAATTTTATTAAACCTTCTTTTGCTTCGTCACTACTCATAAAAAGATTCCAGATTAAACCCGATCTGTAATTTTCTATCATGATGATTATAGGCCCTTGATCTATCGCAAGAAAGGACGATGCAAACCATTTTTCCTGTATTGAAAAAGAATCAACAAAACCGTATTCTTTAAATAACTTATCTCCTAACTTGTAATAGAAAAAACGCAAAGCTTTCATAGACTCCTCGGGTACATAAGGCAAAGAAGCAATTGCTGCTGTTGGAGCTATAAAACCTCTATCGTTCGTTGGCGAGCTTGCGGTATACCCGTTTTTAATATCACTGGCAGTAAGTCCCCAGCATACCTCACTGTAACCTGCAAATTTGTTCGGATTTTCTTTGCAATGATTGTAATTGATTAAAGCATGTGCTCGTGTTTGTTGTTCATAGTTAGCATAGGCATCAGATAAACCTTTTGGATTAATTCCCAAAAACGAATAATGATCCAGGAACATAGGCCCGCCTTTTTCCGGACCTAGGGGTAGCTGAACGCCATAATATGTTCTTCCGTTCCTAAAATTAGTTCCGGAAGCCCAACCATTATCATACACCGCCTTGGAGATACCATAAGTTTTAGAACCTGCCGCCAGAATATAAGTAATTAAACATTCATTATAGCCTTTAATCGGTAGATTCATCTGCCAATTAAAATTCGGACTCCAATGCCAATACAATACGTTACCACCGTCTTTTCTAAAGAAATTCCAGTCAACATTATTGTAAAGTTCAGAAATATCGTTTCTTAATTGAGTTTCTTCGGCTACCGATGCTTTAAAATATTGTTTAGCGACGATTAAGCCCTGCATTAATAGAGAGGTTTCTACCAAATCTGCCCCATCATCTTTTTCACTAAACTTAAGTGTCGCTCCTGTAGTTCCGTCCAACCAATGCGAAAAAGCTCCATGAAATTTTTGCGCATCGTTTTTAAGGAATGATACTATTTTTCTGATCCTGGAAAAACCATCCTGCTTAGTAATAAAACCTCTTTCTATCCCTACTATAATCGACATTATCCCGAAACCACTTCCGCCGCTGGTAACCAGATTACCAGATGTATTGCGCTCTCTTGCTAATCCGCTTACCGGGTGTCCGAAGTCCCAAAAATATTTAAATGTCTGTTTTTGTATTAAGGTGAGTAATTCCTCATCCGTAATTCGCGGAAATTTATCTGTATTATCTAAGCCTGTATTCAGTGTAATGTTTAAAGGATTTACAATTTTACCTTCACTTTTTGTGGGCAGATTACCAGAAATACTTAAAGTGTAAGTAGTAAATGACTTTAAGTCGTTTAACAGTACTAATTGTATAGTTTTCCCCTCTGCTTGTATATTTAACTGAATTCCGCTTACCTCGACATTTCCTTCTTTTAAATGGATATATTGCTCTAAATTGTCTGCTTTAACAGCTTCTGTAAAATTAAATACAATAGCTGGCCGCATTCCTACAGCATATTCTAAAGTACCGTTGTAAATGCCGTCTATAGTAAATGAAACTACAGCATTATTTGGTTTAGGTACTTCCTTTTTTGAGCAGGCAAGTAGTATAAACGTTAATAACAACAGCATTAAAAATCTCATCCCTTTTTATTTTAGATAAAAGGACGCAAACTCATCAATCTTTATTTATGAATCATTTGTGTCCCTCTATCTTACTATCAGATTATTTACCTGCTTTACCTAAATTGTAAAGTGCAATTATATGTGCATCGGGTAAGGCCTTATTATAAATTCTTATTTCATCTATCCGACCTGTCATAGCTGCAAAGGAGGCATCTGCATTAACGGATTTACCTGGAATAACATTATAATTACCTCCAATAATAACTTCGTTAGGTTCATGCGATTTAAACGTACTAGTTCCAACTCCTCTGCTTGGGAAAGCGCCAACTTTCACTCCATCTGCCCAGATATTAAAAACACCTGTAGTAGTTTCATATGTAATTACCAAATGAACCCACTTATTCTGTCCTATTGTTGGAGTCAAGTAAGGAAAATAATTTGGATCACCCGGATTGTCTCTTTTCGTATTTATATTATCCTGAGTACCGGTTCCTGCAAGGTTTGTGAACGTCGGATGGATTTTCAACTGATCTATTACAGTCGCCGCAAATAGGTTCGTCTCTAAAACAAAATTAATATTCCCATTAAATATTCCAGGACGAGCTAATTGAAAAATCATTGTTTTTTTTGAACCGTTATTTAGAATTTGAACCCATTCACTAATAGTAAAACTTTTAAACGACTCAGATTTAAAGGCTTCAAACTGTTTGGAAAAATATAAGTAACCTGCTGTTAAACTTAAAGCCTTTCCTCTAACTCCACCATCAACCAATGTATTATTTATATCAGCTGTTGGTACGGTATTAGTTTTAAGTTCACTTTTGTTATCATCAAAAGACCAATACGCTACTAAGTTTTTAGGAAAAATTTCTTCAGAGCTATTGTAACCATCGATTTTACCTTCATAATCAGCCGGGTTTACGTCAGGTAGATTATTTGGATTTCCATCCTTTTTGCAAGACGAAAATAACACCATCCCCATAACTATACAGGAGCAGTATTTTACTATTTTTATTTTAAGGAATTTCATAATTTTAGATTACCAATTACCAACCGAAATTTTGTGTTAAATTACTTATGTCTCTTTGAGCTTGTGGAATAGGCAATAACTCGTCCCTGCCGGTTACAAAATTTTTACCTGCACTTTGTAAAACCTGCCCTGCAATACCCCATCTTACTAAATCATAGAAACGGTCATGTTCCATAGCGAGCTCAATTCTTCTTTCATGTCTTATAGCTTGTCGAAGCTCCTCTTGGTCTGTTGTAACGACTTTAGGCAATATATCTGTTCTACCATTTCTTGCCCTAAATCTCACCATTTCCAATTTCTCTAAAGCTTCCTGAGTATTTTCAGCCCCCCCAAGTTCGTTTGCGGCTTCTGCATACATTAATACTACGTCGGCATATCTCAATATTCTTACATTCATCCACCAGCCGAATGTATCTCTATATTTAGATCTGTAGGCAGGGCTACTTAACACTTTTTGGTTAAAGCGGGGGGCCATACCTGTTAATGTACCTAACTGTTCGTTATAGTAAGTTGTACCGGGACTGGTTAAAATAGTTCTGTTTTTTCTGGGGTCGCCGGCTTCATAAGCATTTACCAAAAGCAAACTTGGGCTATTAAAACCATTTCCTAAATTCCATTGACTCCCTAAGGATATACCCCTAACACCCTGGTCTGAAGCATATTGAACACCGTATTTACCTCTCTTTTCTGTATCTGTAACTGTAGCCTGGACTTCGAAAACAGACTCCTTAGAGTTTTCTCCTATCTCGCTAAAAATATCATCGTACTTTGTCGATAAATCATACTGTTTAGAATTTATCACCATTTCCGCTGCATTTTTTGCAGGCCCCCATTTGCTTTGCGTAATGTAAACTTTTGCTAGTAACCCGTAGGCTGCCCCTTTAGTTACACGACCAATATATTTACTCTCCCAGGAGGGAGGTAAGTTTGCCGCAGCAAACTGTAGATCATTCTCTATGAAGTTATAAATTTGGGCCGGTGTACTTTGAGGTACATTTAATGAACTGGATTCATCATCAGGAATACTGTCAATTAATGGAATATTACCAAAATAGCGTACCATCATAAAATAAGCATAGGCTCTTAGAAATCTAGCTTCAGCTTGTCCCGATAGTTTTGCCGCCGGATCTGTAAGCGGGCTTTGGTCTAGTCTAATTTCTTTCAGAATTCTGTTACACCTCTCAATTAAATTATAATGGTCTGTCCACATAATGTTAAGAAGACCATTTGTAGGGGTCATTTCAAAATCATCAAATTGTTTACTTGACGGGCCATCGGCAGGAGTACTACCTTTATCGGCATCATCGCTTCTTATACTAGTTGCCGCAACAAAACCTATGGCATGAACTCCATATGCTCTTAAACCATTGTAAGCTTCAAAAATAGTTGGATCGTATGGGCCTGAACCAGGAGTATAGGGATATGTCCCCTCGGTGTATTCGCCTTGTGTAGGTCTGTCTAGAAAATCCTTACTACAGGCACTATTTAGTAAGGCTACTACAGCAAAAACCACTATAAGTTTTAATGTAGTACTATATCTTCTGTTTAAATTTTTCATGATCATCTGTTATATTTAATTCATAAATCAAAAAGAAGCGTTTATACCAAAAGTATAGACAGCAGGTAATGGATAAACACCGTTATCAGCACCTCCATCTAAAATACCTATAGGCACTTCTGGAGAATATCCGGTAGTTTTAGACCATGTTTTAATATTCTGACCGCTTACGTAAAGTCTTAGCGTTTTTACGAAGGTTTTATTTAAAAGATCTTTGTTTATATTGTATCCTAATTGTACAGTTCTAAGTCGGAAATAATCCCCCGGCTCTAAATAGTGAGTACTAAACTGATAATTGTTTGATCTGGAATTATTTAAAATGGGTTCTATGTTTGTCGAACCGGGTCCACTCCAAGCATTTAAACGATTGGTTTCATAATTAATAACAGCAAAAGTAGCGGTACGTCTTTCGGTAAAAATGTAATTATCTGCAACCCCTTGACCTTGTACCAGAAAATCGAAACCTTTATAACCTAAAGACACATTGATACCATAATTCCAGGAAGGAAAAGGGTTACCTAAATTCTCACGATCAGCCGGACTAATAACACCATCGTTATTAGTATCTGCATAAATAATATCACCCGGTAATGAGTTTGGATAGCCTGGATATTTATCTAAATCGGCAGTAGTCTGATAAATGCCGATTTGGCGCAGCCCATAAAAGTGACCAATAGGCTCACCGGTTACGGTTCTATTAACGCCATCATTTCCGGTTAGTGTAAAGTTGAAATTGTCTCCAAGAGATTCCACCCTATTTTTATTATAACTGAAATTTGGAGAAATACTATAAGTAAAATCGTTACCAATTTTATCATTCCAACCTATTGCTACCTCTACACCTTTGTTACTTATAGTACCAAGATTTGTCACATAGCGCTTTGAATTATTTGGTAATGTAATACGGGAAATAATGTCTTTGGTAGTACGATCATAGTAATTGGCTTCTATACTTAACCGCCCATTTAATGCTCTCGCATCTATTCCGAAATCTAAACCTTCGGTAGTCTCCCATTTCAGATTCGGGTCAACTAAATAAGCAGGTCTTTTAGAGGAGTAAATGTTTTCTCCAAAAACCCCGGCCCCTTCAATAGTTAAGGTTGGTTCGAAAAAATTTCTATCTACACCTAAGCCGTTTCCGGTACCTCCCCACGAGGCTCTCAACTTTAAAAAGTCAACAAATTTATTATCGAAAAAACTTTCTTCGGATATTACCCAGCCTAAACCGAGAGCTGCGAAGGTTCCGTAACGATTAGCTGAGCTAATTCTGGAATATCCATCTCTCCTGATAGACGCATTTACCAAATATTTATTAGCATAACTATAGCTAACTCTTGCTAAATAACCTACCTGTGCTGTTTGGCCACCACCACCAGACAAGGATGTTGGGTTATTAGGCTCTACAACACCTACATACCAAAAACTAGGGTCGTTTGGTATATTTAAAGTGGTATCTGTTCTACTACCGGAGAGAACGGTATTGTCTTCATATAAAGTTGTAAAACCAACTACTGCATTTATCTTGTGTTTGTTATTAAATACAGAATCATAACTTAAAGTATGGTCTTGCTGAAATTTCCTGTACTGGTTGCTGTTTTGTCTTACACTGGTATTGGCATTCTCATCCCTTGTAATATTATCAGGCGCACCGTTTTCACCTATAGAAATATAACTATAAGGAAGCGGCGTATATCCTCTTCCACTGTTGAAACCTAAATCGGCATAAAAAGATGATCTCAGTTTAAATTGCTTCAAAAACTTTACTTCGCCAAATAAGTTACCTACAAAACGATAGCCTTTGTTGATAGAATTATTACGGGCTGCATCCATTTCTGCAACCGCATTTCCTACTTGTGTCTGAAACGACGGTCTTCTATAATAAGTGTTATCATCTAATTTCGCCGGGGTAATAGGCGCTGCCCAAAGTGCTCTATTCAGCGTTGCACCAGAACTTTGAAGATCAAAGTAATTACCAGTTATATCACCACCTACTTTTATATTGTTATTGATTTTAGTTTCCTGATTAAAACGGGCTACAAATCTGTTATATCCACCATATTTTACCACTCCTTGCTGATTGTTATAACCTATATTTAGTAAAGTAGTTGTTTTCTCTCCCGTATTCGATATTGTAAGACTATGATTATTCATAGCTGCAGTTCTAGTGATAAGATCCTGCCAATTGGTGTTTGCTGTAAAATTTGTAAAATCAAAAGGAGCAGCATTAATATTTGCTAATTGCGCTGAATACAATTTTTTAAAACCTTCTGCATCAACAACATCTATAAACTTGGTGATTTTTTGAAAACCGGTAGACCCCTGATATGTCACATTGGTTTTTCCTTTTTCAGCTCTTTTCGTAGTAACTATAATCACTCCATTACCTCCCTGCAAACCAAAAACTGCGATAGATGAAGGATCTTTTAATACTTCTATGCTTTCAATATCAGCAGAGTTAAGGTAGTCTATATTAGATTGGAATACACCATCAACCACATAGAGGGGACTCGCACTATTCGTACTATTTATTCCTCTAATTCTTACTGTAGGTGCCGCACCGGGGTTACCGCTATTTACAATGGTTAAGCCTGCAACCCTCCCTTGCAATGAAGAAACAGGGTTAACATTTGGTGACTTAGCGACATCCTCTCCTTTTATGGAAGTAATAGACCCGGTTAAATCCCTTTTCCGCTGTGTACCATAACCAACGACTACTACTTGTTCTAGCTCCTGGAGTCCAAAAGAAAGTGTTACATTAATATTGGTTTGATTATTGACCGCTACTTCTTTGGTTGCATACCCGATGTAGCTAAATACTAAAGTTCCATTTGCCGGAACGTCTATCGTGAAATTACCATCTACGTTGGTTTGTGTAGCTGCTGTGCCACCTTTCACGTTCACTGCAACTCCTATTAGTGGTCCCTGGTCTGAAGCGTCTGTTACCGTACCGCTTACTTTTATATTCTGACCAAAAACATAACTAACGGAAATCAGATAGAAAAACAGTAAGAATTTCCCTTTCATAATAAATTGTTTAATTAGTTAGTGTTATGTATAACTGGTGTTATTGTTAATATAAAGTTGAGTAGAATAATTGCTTGTATACAAAAAAATAAACTCTACAACACTACATCATTAACAACTACACTACATCATAATTGTTTAATTACAAGCAAGAAAAACGTATTTAAACGGTAAAAAAAGGGTATTTCAGGTATTTATCGCTACATCAAAAAATAATAAAAAACCTCCCATCTCTGTAATCATATACAAGAAGATGAGAGGTAATGATGTAGTGAGAGTGTAGTAAAAATTATATTTCCATAAGAAATTCTACTAAATTTTTATCATGGGGAACCTCTAATTTTTTGCGTAATCTGTATCTTCTTATTTCTACACCACGCAGTGTGATATTTAATAAAGAAGCCATTTCCTTACTACTCATATTCATTCGAAGATATGCGCACAATTTCAAATCATTGGGAACCAAATCCGGATGGTTTACTTTGAGTTTATGAAAGAAATTCTCATGAGTTTCATTGAAACTCTTTTCAAATAAATCCCAGTCGCGTTCGTCGTTCATTCCCTCGTCAATCACTTTCTGTATTCTACGGAGCTGATCCTCTGAAAGTCTTTTACCATTCTCATCCTTCAGCTCAGAGATTTCTTCCTTTATCTTTTGCAGCAATTCGTTTTTATAAACAATATTCATTGCCGAATTCGTGGCCTCCCTGGCTTTGCTCATCAGATCGGCTTCTAATTTCTCATTTTTAAGCTTTATTAGTTTTTGTTCATTAATAATAGACTCTTCTTTCAATTGTGCTTCTTTCTCTCTCCGAAGCTTCTCTTCTATTTTTTGCTGGTGCCTGATTAAATTTCTTTTATACCATTTGCGTATATAAAAAGCCAATACAAAAAGTAATAGCAGGTAAATAACAAACGCTATTTTAGTGGCATAAAAAGGGGGCTGTATAGTGAACTCGAATTCTGATATTTCTGAAATTAATTGTTCGTTAAACTTCGCTCGAATTCTGAATATATAATCTCCGGATGGAAGATTAGTAAAATCTCTTTGCGTTTGATTACTCCATTCTGACCATTGCGAAGAGTATCCTTCCAAATAATACTGATATTTAACGTCTCCCTGTTTATAGTAAGGCAATGCATAATTAATACGCATATTCTTGTCTTTATATTGGATAACAATATCTTTGCCGAACGAACCAAAATTCGACACCACAGTTAGAGCATCTCCGGCAGCTTCGATTTGACCGACAATCACTTTCGGTAACTTTTCATTTTTATCAATTCTGTTAGACTTATTAAAAATGACAAAACCATCATCCACACTAATAAGATAAAAATCACTATTAATTTTGTTTACATTTTCATAATCGCGAAACATACGATCTTTCAGAACTCTGAACATATTAGAGTCTATCTCCAACTTCCCCGCTTTACTAAAGTCAACCAGAGATATATTACCTTTTCTAATGAACCAGTACTGATTATCATTTGCTTTGATGATCTTATTTGATTTGGAGAATGATCCCAGTTTTGAATTTAACTGTTCATAATTATGAAAGCTGTCACTTATTTCGTCGTATATATAAAATCCCTGATCGGTGGAAAAGATAATACGCCCGCTTAAATTAAAGATATTGACTTTGTAGTTTCCCGGGAGACCCGAATCTACACCGTACTCTTTAATATCAGTAACTTTTGAATAATCTGGAGATAGTTTAAGTTTAAATACTCCTTTGTAAACATGGCTTACCCAAATATTTCCTTTCTCGTCTTGTTGTACATAACGTAACGGGCCTGAAAAACCGGCTACTTTATGAAGCATTTCAAACTTATCTTGCTCATTTTTCTTATAAATAACCAGACCTGTATAAGTCCCCTGAATAAGCAAATCAGGAGATATATTGGAACGCGTAATAAACCATCCTCCATTCACTGACGACATTTTTTCTAATTCGGTGCCATTTACACGATATGTTCCCGTGTTATGCCCGCAAATAAGATTGCCATCAAATACTGATAAATCCCAAACCTGTCCCTGACTATTTTTAACTAAATTAAATTCGAAATTCTGACGCTTCTGATCTGTACTTATCCAATTACTATAAAAAAGCCCCTGGTTAGTTCCCAGATAAATATGCCTTTTGTGAATAATACTTGAATAAACTGATCCGAATCTGCCGGATTTATCCAGGTAAAAATATAAGGGTGAATTTATTTCTATTCTGTCTATTCCGTTATCTAATGAACACCATAGGTTTTGTTCTCTATCTACCAAAAGATTTAAAACCGTATTATTTTGCAGTCCATTACTTTTGTCGATTTGTTGAACGATATTTCCAGATTTGTCCAGAATAACGATACCTTTTAAAATTGTTCCAAAAGCAAAATAACCATCAAGAACTTTTATTCCGTTATTGAGTTGATAATTTTTCAAATAGTCTTCCGCTTGATTTTCCCATTTTCTAAAAGTTAAACCGTTATAAATAAAAAGCCCATTCTTTGCCGTTCCAATTAGCATTTCATCTTTTCCAAAAGGTAAAATACAAAGTATTCCACTTTGGCCAAGCATTTCACTACCGTCTAAGGGATATATATTATTACCTTTCAATTCGAATAAACCTATATTGATGACTTCAACAAAGAATCTATTATTTATTTTGTGCAGGAACAGGTAGGGCTGGCTTTGGGCTTCTTTATCATTTACAACGGTAACCTTATTATTCTGATAGACGAAAATTTTTGAAAAAGATTGGAACAAAACCCTATCTCCGTCTATATATATCTTCCATATCTCATCACTCAGTTTAATATTTTTTGGAAGGAGAGCAATTAAGCTCTTATATCGTAACAACCCTTTACTGTCGTAAAACCAATATCCGAAATCTTCAAATCCCCCGGTAAATATTTTACCTTTTCCGTCTGTTGCTACGGCTCTGAGGATTATTTTGTTTTGCGCTTCATAATGTCTCCAGATACTTCCGTCAAAAGTTAAAAGGCCCTCATTATTGGCAATATATATGATATTGTTTTCACCCTGAGCAATTCCCCAATTCTGATTAGCTGCCTTATACTCGGATTTTGAATAGTTTTCAATATAAGGCACACCTACCTTTTGGATATCTATAGCTGCAAAAAGATTCGAAGAGTGAATAATCAGCGTGACTAATAAACTATAATATGCAAAGTTTGCTGTAAATCTCATAAAGCAATCTGTGATTTTAGACTAGGTTGTAATGTATTGGTTTCAATAAATTTCAGTAAATAACATAAGTTTACCAAATAATAAAGCTCACTAAAAAGGAAAAGGTTCTGACCAGAAGCCAAAACCTTTTCCTTAATATTCAACTTAGATTAAAATAGTCCCAGTTGACCAGTGTCTTCGAGATCTTCCGGATTGGTGATCTCAAAATCTACTTTTTTCGTTTGTTTAAATTCAGATACAAATTTAGGTTTCTCTGTTACCGGCTCTTCTGCGCTTTCTTCCGGTTCATTTTCCTCAGATTCGTTTTCTTCCGTATCTAAAGTATCTTCTATCTCTTCGTCCAGCTGCTGTTGTTCTTCTTCATCTTTCTCTTCTTCTGTTAACAGAGTTACTTTTTGAATATCATGTGGACTTAAGCGATTACCCTGAGCCTTGATCCCTTTCACATCTATTGCTTCAGATAAATCTACTTCTGTTTCATCATGTATTTGTGTTTTTCCTTTCAGTGCTTCTATCTTTACTACCGGATTCTTTGCTTTTGTTAAGATTAACAATTGTGATCCCGGTTCCTCATTTATGAATCCCATACGTTTTCCGATAGCTAAATCTTCAAACTTAAATCGTTTCACAAAATAGTTCTTAGTTTTTCCATCAATATGTATTGCAGCAAAAATGCGTTCAGGATCATATTTTTCAATCCGAATCATCTTGTCATCGAAATGGTTAGTCAGATCGAAAGACGATAGTTCATAACTTCCATCACTAAACACGCAAAGAATTTTGTCTTCTGCCTGGAACTCGCCTAAAAATTCACCATGCCCGTTCTCATTCAAACGTTTTGTCACGTCATCATACCAGATCTTTCTTCCGGCCAGAGTAGAGACACCTTTAGATTTTAAAGTTATTTTCTTAATAGCGAATTTAGTAACAATATTACCCTGCGAAGCTCTACCTTTTATTGCTATTTCGGCAAAATCGGCGTCAAAACTTAGCTTACGCAATTTAGACATAGGCTTTAATGCAATGTTTACTACTTCTGCTTCCCCATTAGGATTGGCAGTGAAATAAAGTACTTTTGAACCTTTTGTTCCTTTTGTTAAATCGTATTCTTTGTCACGGGTAACACCCCCCACGGCAAAACGCTTGATATAAGCCGTCCCCGATTTACCATCACGATAAATCATATTGTAAATGGTCCTGTCGTCGTTTTTCTTAAATACGCCTACATGCAAAATTCCTTTTCCAACGAAAGTTTTATCCTGCACTTTGGTGACATTGAAACTCCCATCTTCTCTGAACACGATAATATCATCTAAATCAGAACAATCGAACAAATATTCATCTTTCTTCAATCCAGTCCCTACAAACCCATCTTCTCTATTTACATAGAATTTGATATTCGCTAATGCAACCTGACTAGCTTCTACTCTATCAAATGCTCTGATTTCTGTTCTGCGCTCTCTGCCTTTTCCGTACTTTTCTTTCAAAAGAGTAAAATAGGCAATGGCAAAATCGGTCAGATGCTTCAAGTTTTTCTTTACCTGAGAGATTTCCTTTTCCAGAGCCGCCATTTGCTCATCCGCTTTCTTCACATCAAAACGGGTGATACTACTCATCGGTTTTTCAATCAGCTTTTTAAAATCTTCTGGCAGGATTTCCCGATATAAAGTAGGTTTAAAAGGATCGAACAATTCATGCAACACAGCTACAACCTCTTCGAAATTTGTAGAGTTTTCGTATTGCGAATTTTTGTACATTCCTTCCTGAATGAAGATTTTAAGCAGTGAACTGAAGAAGATTTTTTCCTGCAAATCGTGAAGTTTAATCTCCAACTCTCTCTTTAGCAACTCCTTGGTATAGTGGGTACTTTCTATGAGGATATCGTTAACACTCATAAAATTCGGCTTGTCATTCTTAATGACACAGGTGTTTGGAGATATAGAAGTTTCACAGGCTGTAAATGCATATAATGCATCTATAGTCACATCAGGCGATATTCCCGGAGAAAGATGGACCACAATTTCCACATTTTTTGCGGTATTGTCTTCTATCTTCTTAATCTTAATTTTTCCTTTATCATTTGCAGCAATAATGCTGTCTATTAAACCTGTTGTAGTTGTTGTAAAAGGTATTTCGGTAATAACCAAAGTTTTCTTATCCAATTCCGAAATTTTGGCTCTTACTCTTATTTTACCACCTCTTTGCCCCTCGTTATATTGAGAAAAATCTGCCATACCTCCGGTATAAAAATCCGGAAGTATATTTGGCCTGTTTCCGTTCAAAATTTCAATAGATGCATCTATCAGCTCGTTAAAGTTATGGGGCATCACTTTGGTTGCTAAACCAACCGCAATACCTTCTGCACCTTGCGCTAATAACAACGGAAATTTTACCGGCAATGTAACAGGTTCTCGATTTCTACCGTCATAAGAAAGCTGCCACTCCGTAGTATCGGGATTAAAAACGACTTCTAACGCAAATTTAGAAAGTCTTCCTTCAATGTACCTTGCCGCAGCTGCCGAATCGCCCGTTACCGGATCTCCCCAGTTACCTTGTGTATCTATAAGAAGTTCTTTCTGCCCAATCTGCACCATAGCATCTCCAATAGAAGCATCACCATGCGGATGATACTTCATGGTATTACCAATAACGTTGGCGGCTTTATTGAAACGTCCGTCATCCATTTCCTTTAAAGAATGAAGGATACGACGTTGCACTGGTTTTAAACCATCATTGATATGCGGAACTGCCCGATCCAGAATTACATAAGATGCATAATCCAGAAACCAGTTTTCATACAGCCCGCTTATAGGGGTTACATTGTGTAATACTTCTTCTTCGTTTTCTTCCATCAACTTTTAATGTTTTAATGTTTGATGTTGAATTTTTAATGTCTTAACTATTTTGATTTAAACTTGCTTGAGCAGTTTTTACTATAGATGTCAAAATTCTAATTAGCTCTGTTGCCTTTTGAAGCCCTATAGAACAGTCTATATCTACGATTTTACTTTTCTCTATTAATAAAAGCCAATATTCACTTTCTCTTGCTTCTTTTGAGGCTATTGACATTTTTGCTATAAAATCTTTTTTTGTTTGTGCTGCAGAAGCCTCTCTAACATTTGCACCAATACTTGTTGAATTTCTTAACAATTGCTTGGAGAGTACAAATTCTTTATGAACAATCATTGTCTTATAAAACGCTATTATTAACAATGAAAATTCAAAGGATTTATTTAAAATTAGATTATCAGGCTTCATTAAGCATTTAACATTAAGCAACCACTAACGCCTCTGCCTCAGCTGCTGCTTCTGCCTTTGCTATAATATCAGCTTCATCTTTTTCTATTCGTAAATTGGTTACAATGTGTTTCTGTCTGTCGGGAGTATTCTTGCCCATATAATACTCTAACAAGTTTTTAATCTTCACATCAGACGATAATATCACCGGGTCCAGGCGTATATCTTCACCAATAAAACCAGCAAATTCATCGGGTGAAATTTCACCTAAACCTTTAAAGCGGGTAATCTCCGGTTTATTTCCTAATTTATTGATAGCTAAAACACGCTCCTCATCACTATAACAATAGATAGTTTCTTTTTTATTACGTACCCTGAACAAAGGGGTTTGCAAAATATAGATATGCCCTGTTTTCACTAAATCCGGAAAAAACTGTAAAAAGAAGGTCAACAACAATAAACGTATATGCATACCATCCACATCCGCATCGGTCGCAATAACAATGTTATTATATCTTAATCCATCTAACCCATCCTCTATATTCAAAGCATGTTGTAAAAGATTAAATTCTTCATTTTCGTAAACTACCTTTTTGGTTAATCCGAAACAATTAAGCGGTTTTCCTTTTAAGCTGAAGACCCCCTGAGTATTAACATCCCGGGCTTTGGTTATAGAACCCGAGGCCGAGTCACCCTCGGTAATAAAAAGTGTAGTAAGCTTTCTGTTTTCCTCACTTTGCTTCTCATCATCTAAGTGCCATTTGCAATCTCTCAGCTTCCTATTATGCAAACTCGCTTTCTTAGCTCTTTCATTAGCTAATTTTTTAATGCCTGCGATATCCTTGCGTTCTCTTTCAGACTGCAGAATACGCTTTAAAAGACCATCCGCAACATCCGAATGTTTATGCAAATAGTCGTCTAATTCCTTTTTAACAAAATCATTAATAAAAGTTCTTACCGTTGGTCCATCTGGTCCCACATTCAAAGAACCCAGTTTGGTTTTGGTCTGAGATTCAAATACAGGTTCCTGAACTCTGATAGAAATAGCAGCAACAATGGAAGCTCTGATGTCCGATGCGTCAAATTCCTTTTTATAGAACTCTCTAACTGTTCTCACTACAGCCTCTCTGAAAGCCTGCTGGTGTGTACCTCCTTGTGTAGTATGCTGGCCATTTACAAAAGAGTAATACTCTTCTCCATATTGTTGGCCATGCGTCATGGCAATCTCTATATCTTCACCTTTTAAATGGATAATTGGATAACGGTTGCTTTCTGCATCGGTATTTCTAACTAAAAGGTCGTGTAAACCTTTTTCCGAAAAGAATTTCTGATTGTTGAAATTTATAGTCAACCCTGCATTCAGGAACACATAGTTCCAGATCATGTTCTCTACAAACTCAGGAATAAATCTAAAGTTTCTGAAAATAGTATCGTCGGGAATAAAATGAATTGATGTTCCATTCCGCTGTGTAGTTTCTACATCCTGATTATCTACAATCAGCTCACCTTTTGTAAATTCTGCTTTTTTAGTTTTTCCGTCACGATAGGACTGAACAGTAAACAACGAGGACAATGCATTCACCGCTTTGGTACCCACACCATTTAACCCTACAGATTTTTGAAACGCTTTTGAATCATATTTACCACCTGTATTGATCTTACTTACACAATCTATTACTTTACCCAAAGGTATACCACGACCATAATCTCGAACATATACCTTGTGATCATAAACAGAAATATCAATTGTCTTCCCTGCTCCCATTACAAACTCGTCGATAGAATTATCTACAATTTCTTTTAAAAGAACGTATATACCATCGTCATAAGCCGATCCATCTCCCAACTTACCTATATACATACCAGGTCTTAACCTGATGTGTTCTTTCCAATCCAGAGAACGGATACTATCTTCGCTATAATTTACACTTAATTCTGCCATACAATTAATAAAGTAAAAAGGTGAAAGTAAAAAGTAAAAATGTCAAATTTTGAATTCGGGATATGAAGAATTTGGTTTTTCCAAACCCAATATTCAAAACTTTTTAGCAAATCACAAAAAACACCAGATACAAAGCTAAAATTTTAAGCAAAGTACACAAAGGAGATTTTTGAACATTTAGACATTTTTAACAATAAAAGGACATGAATGCATCTGTCTGGCTTTATTCTAGCACTTCCGGGAAATCTCTAAAAAATCGATTTGCAATTTCTTTATGTTCAAGCACAGATGGGTGCTAGAACTTCATTATTTATAACATCATTTAATGGAAGAGTAGCTCCTGTCATGGATCTTTATAAATAACTTTTGGCCTGAATTGCACATCGAAAATAAGCTGAGACTAAGATACAATCTATTTACTATTGCTAGAAATTCTTAAAAAAGATTGATATAAGTATTCTTTTAATACTCCTATATCTTTACCCGACAGTATGGTCGCCTGTTTATAAATATCCTGAATGTTAATTGCGAAAACATCTGTTTCTAAAAAAATTCTGTTAAGCGGCATGGATTGAAAGATTGTTTTAACCTTTTTATTGAAAATCAAATCTTTACCGAAAGAAAAAAACACATTTTCTAAAGATATAAATTGCTGCGTTTGTGTTTCATTACCTCGGTATTGATGTAAAGTAACAGGAACTTTTATTTTTTTTAGATAGGGCGCCAAATCTGAATATGTTCTCACAGAATGAATAATAACCGGTTTGTTATATTTTTCTGCCAGTTGAAGCTGGATCTCAAAAACATGTTTTTGCAGCTTAAAGTCTATATTCACAGCTCTATCTAAACCAATTTCCCCTAAAGCTAACACATTATTTAATTGAAGAAGAGATTCTATTTGAGCAATATTTTGTTCAAAATCAGAATCGATATACCATGGATGTACTCCTACTGAAACAGCATAATTTAGTTTACCGATTTGATGTCCATCCAAAACATGAAAAGCATTTCTTAAAACCCATTCGTCAGCAGACACTGCTTTTCTATGCGAATGAATGTTAATGAATTGTTCTTCCGATGGAATCATCAATAGTTCAGCAGCCATTGCGTCATTAGTTCTTTAGTGAACGTATCTGTTTTAAAATCTCCAATTTCGGATTTTCCATGAGAATTACTGTTCATTTTAGTCATTAATCTTTATACTTTTTAGCCCTAGGCTTTCTTTGTATGACCATAGACTATCAAACTCCGATGTATTATACACCATAGTCTATAAACCAAAAATCATTACATCCCTTCTATCTTAATATTCACTTTTCCGCTTGCAGTAATCATTGCAACAATAGCATTAGGCGTAAGCACAATTTTATCAGGATTTAAACTGTTAAGAGATCCGTTTATCGTTACTCCTTTTATAACCTGATAGTTGTTGAGATAACTCTTCATGGCTTTCTCGCCCTGCAACAGTTGATCTGCAATCGAAAACCTGCAGTTTTCGGCAATTTTATTCACTATTAAACCGTGGGCCAGCCAACTTGCTGTTTTCAGAATCTTATTTTTTGAATCCAATACAAAATCAACCTGATCCAAAAATATTTCTTTTTTTGCGCTATCATATACAGGAATACCTACCAGATAAAAAGTTCCATTTACAGACCCGGACAAATCTGTTGCCACAATCATCTTCCCTTCCTTTCCCCATAACTCTATTTTATTAACGGTTACCTGCCTTTTCCCCGACTCGAATTTCTGACCGGCAAAATTTTTCTGAATTGCTTCAGCAGCATATTGATAGGTCGCATAGGCAGCTACGCTGGCCTTAAACTGATCATGTATTTTATCAACAGATTTTAAAGGAATATTTTTGTTAGATACATTTTCCGGCTTTTTTCCAACAACAGTTTCAAAATAGGTTTTCGCTCCTAACCCTATCTTTACCTTTTTATTTGCTACAATAGCCTTTGTACTATATAATTCTTGTGTCTGCATAGTGAACCATGTATTATACTCCTGATTTACCTGGGTAGGGCTTGCAAATTTGTCCAGAGTTTCTAATACATAAGGTTTAATATCCAGTGTTTGAGCAATGGCTTCATCTACCTTCCTTGCTATATCTGATTTAAAAACATTTATGGCGGGATTAATCAGATAAGTAACCGGAACATTTTTTCCAGCCACTGTTACAGACGGACTTTCTTTCCACTTTATTTGAGAAATTACTGTTCGCGTATTCAACTTCCAATCTTTAAAACCAACTGCAGAAATTAGACTTATGGTTCCGTTCATATAAAAGTCGCGGGTATCATACATAGACAGCCCAAGCTTATCAAATCCATATCTCAGTTTACCAATTACTCTAAGTGGCAAGTCTATAAAAAGGTTTCCACCTTGTTCTCTTATTACAATAGGCGCCTCTTTAGTTACTTTAACCAAAATATTATCGTCACTTATATTTTTATCTTCATATAGAATTCCTGTCAAGTATTTATTAGCCTGCGACTGAATCTCAGCAACACTAATTTCTACAGGAATATTAATATATGAAAGTTGTTTATCGTAGATGACTGTATTTGAAGAATAATCAGCAAATGGTTTTATTGCTGATATTTTTTTATTTGTACTACAGGAAATCAGACAGATAGCTGTAAGTATAAAAAGAGAAATACGCTTAAACATAAGGTTATTATTTTCCTGCGAAGATAAATCATGTTAAAGAAAATATAAAACCTTATGGCAGAATCTTGGCAACCTGGAACTAATGATAAGTCTCTATTTCAAGTTTCCTGATCATGTCGCTTGAAGCTCTTTCTGCATAAGCTCCATAAGCATTAACGAGAACTCCTTTAAAGTCCCCAGCAAGAGATTCGATAGCGTAAATTACAGAGTTATCTTCCGGGTCCGACATTCCTTCAAACCGGTAACTTTCCACAACTTTAAAATGCTCGGGATAAAGCATTAATTTTCTTTCTTCATCCTCCAAATAATGCTCCCTAAGCTTCAAGTTCCCCGAATAACCTCTTTTAGCAAGGTCATTTAGCGCCTCGACCATTGTATCAAATCCTTTTCTATGGTGTTCCATGTTATCCATACTCAAATCCTTTCTTAGTTCTCTCCTAATGATGATGATTTTCCACTGGTTCTTCTAATATCAAAAAGTTAATTGCCAATGTAAACACACCTAACACCAACAATATATGAACCAAAATTTTATCGTTAAAAACAAACATCCCCAACACCCAGCCTATAATGAAAATTATGGCTATCACATTCAACAAAATTCTCATAACTATAACATTATATTAACATCGAACACAAAGCTGATGCCAAAAACTACCTACAAGAGTTTTGATGAAATAACCACAAAAAGCTGATTTATAAAATATTAGCAAAAAAGAAAATGAAAGAAAATAAATTTATCCAAACAAAAAAAAGCAAGAATAAAAGAATTCTTGCTTTTTAAAATATCTAAATAGGAAATTTACTTTTTTATCTGCCCATCCAACCGCCATCTACTGTAAGTACAGTTCCGTGAACATAATCACCGGCTTTTGAAGACAAGAATACTACAGCTCCTTTAAAATCTTCCGGTTCACCCCACCTTCCTGCTGGTATTCTTGAAAGTATAGAAGCACTTCTTTCAGCGTCTTCTCTCAATGCTTCTGTATTATCGGTACTAATATAACCCGGAGCGATCGCATTGACATTGACACCTTTCGAAGCCCATTCGTTAGCAAATGCTTTAGTTAATGACCCCACTGCTCCTTTACTTGCTGCATATCCCGGAACATTAATTCCTCCCTGGAAAGTCAATAAAGAGGCCGTAAAAATAACTTTGCCATAACCTCTTGCAATCATATCTTTACCAAATTCCCTTGTAATTACAAATTGAGAATTAATATTTACATCCATTACTTCATCCCAATATTCATCCGGATGCTCTGCCGCAGGTTTTCTTAAAATAGTACCTGCATTATTAATTAGAATATCTACCTGATGACCATCTGCTTTTACCTGATTAATAAAAGCATAAACATCGTCACGCTTAGAAAAATCACATTTGTAAGCCTGAAAAGACCGTCCTAAAGCAGTTACTTCTTTTTCAACCTGACTTCCTGACAACTCCAATGATGCCGAAACACCAATGACATCAGCACCAGCCTCTGCCAAAGCCACAGCCATTGCCTTACCTATACCTCTTTTGCAGCCAGTAACCAATGCTTTTTTCCCTGTTAAATCAAATAAATTTAAAATGCTCATTTGTTCAATTTTTTTGTTGCTCAAACTTATCATTTATAATTAGCATTAACAATATAATTGCGATAAAAATATCATTCACAATATAGTTAACACGTTTGCACAAAAATGTAACGTAAAACAATTCTTAAATTAAACACGAGGCTTATACGAGTTCAATTATATAACATCAGAGATTTCGAAATTGTAATTATTCCTGTCTCTCTTGGATTAGTTTTTAAATCATCAATGAGTTAACTGAAATATAAATATAGTCCAATCATGACTATCCAGAGTGCCGCCCAGGCAATTTTTACTTTATTGCTCGTAGGTTCGGTATGGCTTTTTTCTTCTGCTGTCATCTGGTAAGAAACAGGATTTCTGTCTAACAAAGAAACAACTATACCTACAAACAGAAGAAAGGCAAAAATCAGGAATGACAGCAGTAAATAATGCGGCCATAACCCCGGGCATTCTTTGGACGGTAAAACCCATAAATAGCAAATTCCCACACCTAAGCTAAAAATAGAACCTGCAGAAAGGATCAGGTTTACCGCTAAACGGGTTGTTCTTTTCCAGAAAACACTTAATAGAAAAACTACCGAAAGCGATGGCGCTATAAAACCTAATACAGATTGAAATACGTCAAATAAATTTAACCCCTTAATACTATCTATTGCTAAAGCGACTAAAACTGCAAAAGCCGCTCCTGCTATAACAGTATAACGCCCTACCTGAATAATCCTCCGGGTGCTTGCATTCGGATTGATACGTTTAACATATAAATCCATGGTAAAAACTGTGCTTAATGAATTTAAAGACGAGCCAATTGTCCCTACCAGTACAGCAATTAAAACCACAATCACTAAACCGTTCAGCCCGGCGGGAAAAAGGTTGGTTACCATAGTCATGTATGCTTCATTCGGATCTTTCAAACCGGGGAACAACACATAGCAAATTACTCCAGTCAGGATAAACAATGGTAAGGATAATATCTTTAGCCAGCCAATGAAGTTTACACCCAATTGTCCCTGCTCCAGATTCTTAGCACCTAATACCGACTGTACCATAGCCTGGTCTGTACAGAAAAAAGCGATAGCTGCAACCGGATATCCCAATAAAATGGCATACCACGGATAGTCCGGATTATCTGCCGGTTGAATTAAATTCCAATAGTTTGCCGGAACAGATTCGTAGAGCTTCGTTATTCCGCCTACTTTGTTAAGACCAAGGATCATTAGTAAAAACGATACCGCTATCAATAAAATCATCTGAAAAACATTCACTTTAGCAATAGCTTTCAATCCTCCGGCAAACGTAAAGAATCCGGCGAAGGTCACCAAAACAATTACCGATTGCCACATAGGAATCCCAAGAATTTGTCTTACCAAAAAACCTCCGGCGAAAAGTCCTAATGATAACCAGGAAATCAGCATTTTAATTAAAGAATACCAGGCCAGAATATTCTGGGTGGAATCTCCGTAGCGCTTCCCCATAAATTCTGGCAAAGTGCTCACTTTTGCCGCCAGATATTTAGGTGCAAATACTACTGCCAGGAGAAAAAGAAAAACGAAGGCATACCAGTCGAAATTTACCGCTACAATACCGGTAGTATAACCAATACTTGCAAAGGCCAATAACATAGACGGACCAACATTTGTCCCCCACATATTGAAACCTATACTGGGCCAGGTTAGTGATTTGTTTGCCAGAAACAAAGTTTCTTCCTTATTCTTTTTAGCCGTTAATGCCGACTTAAAACCTATAAAAACTAATACCAAGACATAAAGCACTACAATCAGGTAGTCCAGCATGGTTAGTTTTTCTAAAATATTAGATGCCATTTTATGGGTTGTGAGTTAAAGTTGAAAGTTTGAAGTTTGAAGTTTTCTTGCAGGTCGGTAAAACTCTGTATCACTGAATATCCTTCTCCTAAAAACACTTTTTACTTTTTACTTTTTACTTTTTACTTTTTACTTTTTTAAACTTCTATTTGATTTTCTTCTAACAAACTCTTCACTTTTACAGGCATTCCTGTTTTTAGCGATCGGTCCATAGCTTGCAATAACGCAAAAGTTCCAATACCTTCTTTCATATCAGGATAAGCAGTAAAACCTTGTTCTATACTATCCGCAAAATATTCGATATAGTTCTGATATTCTCCTGCGTGATGGCTTTGGCCTTCGAAACGGTAATAATATTTCAAAGTAGCATCTCCCCAGGTAATAATTTTGTCTTCACCAGTTTTATCTGTAACGGCATAACGCAATTCATGGTAATCTGCCTGACTTGCGCCTTCTGTACACCTTAAAATAGTGCTCATTCCGCTATCACGATAAGTTGGCTGTGTCGGGCTGGTATAAACGCCGCTTACACGAGCAATTCTTCCGTCTGTAGCTTTGAAAATAAAGTGCATAGTGTCTTCGTTCTTTAAGCCGCCAGCTTTTCCGTTTGAGCTTAACATTCCGTAACCCATTACCTCTTCGATATTTGGTAAATACCAACGGATAAAATCTACCGGATGGCTAAGTCCTCCATATAACCATTTAAAAGACACATCTAAAGCCCATGGCTTTTCTAAAAACCAACGGTGATCCGCATGGTAATGGGCCTCTATGGTGATTAAATCCCCAAGTATGCCTTCTTCAAAATCTTTACGCTGTCTTTTTGCCGGCTCGAAGAATCGTGAACTTTGTCCAACAAAAACCTTCTTTCCGGTCTTTCTAGCTAACTCTAATAACTCATTCGCATCTTTTAGGTTATCTATAAAAGGTTTGGTGCAGATAACATGCTTATCATGAAGCAAAGCTTGCTTAATATGCTGAGCATGTAAATGATCTGGTGTATAAATCGCTACGATATCAATTTCCTTATCATTTAACATTTCTTCATAACTTGTAGTATAAGAATGAAAATCAAATTCTTTAGCTCTCTGTTTACAAGTTTCTTCACTTAAATCGCACATGGTTTTCAATTGAACCTTTTTGCTATTTAAGACAGCAGAAATGGTACTTCTGCCTTCACCCAATCCTAATATTCCTATTTTTAACATCTTTTTAGTTGGTTAGTTGTTAGTATTCAGTTTGTTAGCATTCGTCCAGATGGCTAACTGACCCATTAGTTCATTAGTAGGACTCGCTATAGACTATGGACCATCAACTATGGACTATTCAAAAAACACCCATGTTTCATTTTTCCGGGCCCCTGGTATTCCTTCCTGATATTTTGCCATAATCGCATTCCATTCTTTCACCCTTGGATTGTCCTTTTCTGTTAAAGGGTTCAACTCATCCAAAGTTTTTCCTTTCGGAATAGCGATAATCAGCATCAATTGTTTTCCGTTCCTAAACATGATTAAATGCTGAAAAGAAGCGTTACAAAAGCCTTGCGCAATCTCTGGCCATTCTTGATACTGCGTTTTATGATATTGCATATATTCTTTTTGCAGGGTTTTATCTGCTACCAAATTTGCTGTAAGAATGTAATACTCAAATTCTTTTACTGTTGAAGTATCTGCGCAATGACCTCTTTCGAAATGATAATAGGGATGATTATAAAACTTAATTCCTTTATTTTTAAAAGAAGTGGTTAAGGATGTTTTAACCGCCAAACTATCGTTACTTTGAGCAAAAATGATATAATGGTCTTTCCATCTTTTAATTACCGCATCTTTTAAATCAGCTTGTGCTGACGCCCAATTTTGCAAGCTATCGGTAAAGTGTTGCGTGGTATCCGTTGAAAGGATTTCCCACAATACCGACTCGAATTGTTTGGCTGTTTTTTCCTTTTGTTTGGGTTGACAGGCTGTAAAAACCAGAAAAAGCGTAAACAAACAGATTTTTGAAGACACCAATAACATGTTATTCTGTTCCGGTTTTTTCAGAATCAGGATCTTTTTAACTTTATAACAAGAAAACTCGCCAAAAAGCAGTGCTTTTGTCAGGCTGAGCGGAGTCGAAGCCTCTATACTGCTATTAAGAAACACATTTCGACTCCGCTCAATGTGACAGTTTAACCTTTGCGGACAACCTTGACCTTTCTTTCTTCTGTTTTCTCTCATCAGCTTATTGACTACCTGTTTTGACAATTGCCTTATTTATCTCCCAATTTTTATCAGCAGCTGCTTTATATTTCCTTAAATACTGATAGTCTTTTTCTAAACCCGCCTTTTCTTTAATTTCTGCTTTTACCATTGGACCGTTGTTTTCCCATACATTTCCCGGACCGTTGGCATTCTGCAGGAACTTTTCTGCTGGGCACCAGTTGTCCTTTACGTTAAAATATGCCGAGCCTTCGTCGGTATATAGATAGAACCAATGCTCTGGAATATGTGCAAATGGAGCTTTATAAATGCTATCTGCATAATTCTCCCTGATAGAAGAACCGGGTTGTGCAGACAATGTATAAACCGCCGCCACATCGTACATATGTTTTCCATAATGCGTGATCTTATTGGCTAGAACATGATTGTTGCTCATGGCATTGATGGTTTTCGTCCATCCCCAGCCTAAAGAAATCCCGGTATAAGAGATCTCGTTAATTTCGTTATTTCTGATAGTGGTATTTTTGACATAACCTGCTCCTATTCCCACACAGCCCCAATCGTCATTGGTTACGTCCGTAATCAGATTGTTTGCGATTAGGGTATTTCCACTAACCTCACGACTATCTTTTGGATTGTATGGCAAATGCGTTTCGAAAGCTTCATCAGAGAAAACGCCCAGTAGAATAGCTGATCCACCAATATCTTTAAACAAATTCCCTTCGATTTTATCATAATGGTTTCCTCTGTGATAATCTAAGCCGGTTGAAGCTAAATGCAGAAATTTACAGTTTGAAAACGATGTATTCTCGCTGTATTTTACCTCTACCGCAGCTCTTGGGCGACCAATCCAACCTTGGTTTTCTAATCCGGCTTTATCTGGTGTTCCCGGTTTTTTTAGCTTATAAGCCTCTAATAAATACATTCCAGCCTGTAGAGGCACATGCCCTTGCTGCGACGGACGTAACCAGGAGGTATGCGAAAAAGTAATTCCTTCGAAATGCAAATGCTTTACCGGCTGGTCTATAGTTCCCTCTATCCTAACCAAATTCTCCAGATAAGGAACGATTACATTGGCCTTTGCCAGATCTTCACCTTTTCTTGGCCAGTAATAAATTTTACGATTTAATTTATCCAGATACCACTCCCCTTCCTGATTAAGGAATTGGATTGAATTGTTCAGGTAAAAACCAGAATTACCAGATTCCTTACTGATCCAGGGTGCAGGCCAGGGATGTTCTGATTGCACTTTGCTTTCCGGCTCGTAAAAAGAAAGTTTAATACTATCGCCCTGAAATTGCATGTGCTTAATCCTTAAGTTTGCGATTGCCCACCATTGATGAATAAACATTTCCATTCCTGCCTGAAACTTAAAACCTTTGATCTTGGGCTTAGGAATCCAGCAGGTTTGTTCTTCTTTATTCCATGACAATATCCTATCCATATTGCCATAAGCAGTACTCATGCTTCTGATCCCTTTAACATTATTTACCCAAAGCTGCCTGAAGTCGATAACCTGATCACCAATCACAGGTGCATCGGCCACCCAAATTTTCCCATTAGCTTCCGCAGGTAATCCACTCACATTTACGGCTTTCTTCCAGCCTTTTACTTTTATTCCACCACTTAGTACAACCTCTTCATTCGAGGCATTTTTTATAATGGTTTTACTTTGTTCGGTTCCTGCATCTTCCGGTTTAATAAAGACAGATTCTTCCAGAAAGTAGTTTCCACCTTTCAGAAAAATCGTTGCACCATTTTTTACAGATTCGTCATTTAATCTTCTTTGCTCGCGAACCTTTCTAATAGCCATAGATAATGTCGACAGAGGTTGTTCTTTAGTTCCTGCATTTTTATCACTTCCGTTGATAGCTACCCAAATTTCAGAAGCCGAGCATAGTCCGGTACTGAATAAGGCGATACAAAAAGTAATGTACTTTATCATTTTTAGTTTCTTTATTCTCACCAAAGAGGTTATTTAAACAAGTAGCACCTTTGTCAGGCTGAGCGGAGTCGAAGCCTCTTTAGTGTTACTCAGGAACACATTTCGACTCCGCTCAATGTGACAGACAGTTGAGACTTTTCGGACATCTTCAACTGGGCAGTGCTTGTATTTAAGTTTTCAATTTATCGCTTCGGATACTCGCTTTAAGCTTTTGGCCTACTGCTTTAAGCCTTGAGCTCTCCGTTTTCAACTCTCTAGACTTCGGTCCTCGGATACCTGACTCCGGACTTTTTATCGTAGATTAGCAAATCGCTTTTAGCTTTTGGCCTACTGCTTTCAGCTTATTTCCCTGCTTTAACAACCACAGACGCTCCCTCTAACCCTTCCGCAGCAGCTTTCAAAACAATATTTCCTTTTTCATTTTGTTGCGATTTCACAATGACCAGAGCTTTTCCTTTGAAAGCTTTTCTTTCTGGTTTTGATAATGAAGTCAAATCGGCCTGATAACCGTTATCAGTTCCGACAATTGCCCCCTTCCCTGTTATTGTAAAATTAATCAGGTGGTCTGCATCCGGAACTATATTACCATCTTTGTCTACAATTTGAGCAGTGATGAAAGAAAGATCTTTTCCGTCCGCTTTTATATTATTCCTATCTGCGATTAATTGAATTTTGTAAGCCGAACCTGCTGTTTTCACTTCCTTTTCCAGAACGGTCTTACCTCCTTTTCTCGAGACAACTTTTACGGAACCAGCTTCGAAAGGCACTTTCCACGAAACATGCAAGTCATCGCCATCCTCTTTCCGCTTAATTCCTTTTGATTTTCCATTCACAAAAAGTTCAACCTCATCTGCCTGACTGTAATATGCCCAAACACTAATCTCTTCTCCGGCTTTCCAGTTCCAATGCGGCAATACATGTAATACAGGTTTATCTGTCCATTCAGATTGATACATATAATACACGTCCTTAGGGAATCCTGCCAGATCCACAATTCCGTAATAAGAACTTCTTGCCGGAAAAGGATAAGGAACCGGTTCACCCAGATAATCAAAACCTGTCCAAACAAAAGTTCCCGACATAAACGGTCGTTTCTTGACCTCTTTCCAGGCTATTTCATGAGTAGTTCCCCAATACGCCGCTACATTATCATAAGCAGTAACGGTAAAATCAGGATTGCCACCAACTACATATTTATCTTTGGAACTTGCCGGCCATAATCTTAAGGTATCTGCCAAATCGTAAACTCCTCGGGTCGCCAAAGCTGAAACAGTTTCCGATGCCAATAAAGGATAACCTTTGAATCTCTTTGGCAAGCTATCGTAATCGAAATATTTGTAGTTAAAACCCAATACATCCAATGCCTTGCTCTGGAAAATGAAATTCTTCTCCGGCATTGTTTCTGTCAATGCTGCAATAACTGGCCTGGTAGGATCTATAGACTTTACAATTGCAGACAATTCTTTGGTAAGAGGAATTCCGGTAGCATCAAACTGCTCTCGGATTTCGTTACCAATGCTCCACATAAATACAGACGGGTGATTTCTGTCTCTTTTTACCAGATCTTCTAAATCCTGTTTGTGGTTTTCTTCAAAATCAAGGTGATAATCAAACTTGTTTTTTCTTTTCTTCCACATATCGAAAGCTTCGTCCATTACCAAAAATCCCATTTTATCACATAGTTGAAGAACCTCGGGCGCTGGTGGGTTATGTGCAGTTCTGATTGCATTAGCGCCCATGTCTTTCATTATTTGCAACTGCCTTTCCAACGCTCTGGTATTCATAGCTGCACCTAAAGCACCTAAATCGTGATGCAGACAAACGCCTAATAATGTGTAGGGTTGCTCATTCAAATAGAAACCTTTGTCAGCATCAAAACGGAAGTTCCTTAGCCCCAGAGGATTTTTAACTTCATCAATAAGCTTTTTACCATCGTAAATTCTGGTAATTACTTCATATAGATTTGGTTGTTCTGGCGACCATAATGCTGGCTTTGTAATTGTTAAATCCTGACTGAGCTTAGTTGATGAAGATGCATTGACATTTACGGACTGATTTGCTTTTGTGACCAATTTACCCGCTCTGTAAATTCCAACTTCAACCGTTACCGACTTAGCTGCTGCCGCATTTTTTATTTCGGTTGATACATTGACTTTTGCTTCGGTGGCAGTCACCTTCGGTGTGGTAATAAAAGTGCCGTAGTTGGCTACCGCGATTTTATTGGTAGAGATCAAATAAACATTTCTGTAAATTCCAGAACCTGTGTACCATCTGGAATCTGGTTGCTGCGAGTTATCTACTCTTACAGCGATACTATTCGGAGTATTACCAAAGTTCAGGTAGTTACTGATTTCATATTGAAAAGAGATATATCCGTTTGCTCTTTTACCTAAGTATTGACCGTTAATCCAAACCTCAGAATGTTTGTAAATTCCGTCAAATTGTATGTAAAAAAGCTGATCTTTTTTAGAAGCATCAACCGTAAAGGCCTTTCTATACCAGGCAATACCTCCCGGAAGTGCTCCCCCATCGTTTCTAGCAGGAAATTCTGCTTTAAAGTCCGATTCAATACTCCAGTCATGCGGCAATGCCAATGTCCGCCAATTGTTTGTATTAAAGTTTAGATTTTTCGCCTGTGGTTCGTCACCCAGATAAAATTGCCAGTTATCGTTAAAATTTTGCACAATACGAGACTGTGCGTATGTGGCTAAGGCAAGTAAAATAAGGTAAAAAGAGAATAAGATTTTCTTCATAATAATTCTGATAATGACTGCTATACAGCCAAATGGTTTTCGACAATCTCCCTAACAAATATATTATTTGGGACATTGTGGAATTTATAACAAGTTCTCTAGGTATTGTAGGATATTATCTTTGAAGGAGTTGGTTAGTTGTTAGGCTTTAGTTAGTTTATTAATAATTTCTATCGAGAGGTATTTTTGTTCGGTTGTGCAAGTCCTTAATTACAAATAAAGAACAAGCGCTGATCAAAAGGCGAAACTACGACATTGGGCACCAGCCTTACAACAGACATTACTTTTACATCAAAGAGAAATATTTTGGCAACCAACTGATTAATAATTATAGACATTTTTATTATACTTATCCGTATATTTCTATGTTATGGATACTAAATTAACTTTAAAACTCGATAATAAGGTTATAGACCGGGCTAAGAAGTATGCTTCAGATAAGAATTAAGTTTGTCAAAACTTATTAAGAACTACCTTAATTCATTGACTCGCGAGCAAAGTACAAACACTTAGAAAGTGATGATTTATTATGAGTGCCTATCGACGCCAGTAGGCTTCTAAGACATATGAACTATTTCAACTAATGAACTATATTGCTACTCCCACTTTACCAGCACTATACTCCCGGTATACTCCCACCTTAGTCCCACTCATGCTAAAGTATATTGAAAGTCGCCATACACAAAGTAAAAACAAAAAAAGCTATTCATCCAGCTATAATGCATCAGAACAGCTTTGCAAAAACCGACCAAAGTTTTTGTATTTTTAATTTCTAAAAAGCAAGCTTTTAACTTTCAACCTTAAACTATCTACTTCATTTAAATTTCAACTTACTTTTCCCCAGATCTTTAGAAGTAGCAATAGCTATGCCTCTATGATCCGATTTGTCCACCGCACAATAAAAATGGTAGACAATCCCCTTATGTTTCACTACAAAAGATTTATGTGCATACAAATTGTCGTAAACTTCTGACGACTCTATTAAATTATCACCTGTCCAGTCCGTCCAGTTTACCAGATCTTTGGAAACCGCAAATCGGTTGAATGCCCCTTTTCTATCTTCCCAAAACGCACCAAAATAAAACATCACATAATCACTTCCAATTTTTTGAATAACGGCATCACCCGTGATTCCAACCGGATGGTGCATTACCGGATCTTTCTGAAATCTCTTCCAGTGTACCATATCTTCGGATACAGCCATCCCAATACGTTCGTACCATCTGGTTTTTTTGTTATTCTTTAAAGAATCCCCAACCGCATTATAATACATCAGGAAGCGATGTCCTGTTAATCTCTCCTTATCCTCTATTATCGAGCTTTTAAAGAGCTTATTTCTATTCTCCCACCACCTTACATCAGGGTCATGGCTGGTTAAAACCGGAGCTTCCAGTCTTGTCCATTCATGCACTTTCGATGGGCTTTTTGTAGTATAAGCTATTCCAATTGACAAAGGTTCTGGCTCATATCCCTGCGAGTTTCCACCAAAATATGACATCCAATATTTACCCTGATATTTATTCAACTTGTAACTACCGCCCCAGGTTAAATCCTGCAGCGAATTATAACCTGCTTTTTGCACATCGTCCCATTTTCCGTCGTGGGTAAAAGACATTATTTTACCTTTATTTTCCCAATCTAAAAGGTTCTTACTGGTTGCGAGCCATGTTTCATACCCTTTTCCGTCAAAAATAATATAGGTCATATACCATTTATTACCCTTGCGAAACACCGTAGGACAATCTATTTTTTTAGAAATGGTATCGGTAATCATTACCAGCCCATACTTATGAGGTGTTTTTATTTCTTCATAAATTTCCTGCATTCGCTGTTGCGAAATCTGAGCAATGACAGGCCCTGCTAAGAAGGATGTTATTAATGCAAAAATGTATTTTTTCATTTTATTGTATCGTAAATTGATAGCTTCCTGATCCAATTTCTACCAACATCTTATCAGCTTTCTTAACCCAGGATGTAACTCCGTCACCTTTCTCCAAAGTTTTCCCTGATTCTAAAACAGTACTCGATTCTTTAATTGGCAGATAAACTGTTGCCTTCGCATTGGCTGGAATCTGTACATTTAAAACCGTCTTCTCATTTTCTATCTTCCAATCGGAAACAATCTCACCATAAACAGACTGATAAGTTCCTTTTGCAAATCTGACATCGCCAACTATTTGAGGCGCAATCTTCACATGATTGAAGGCAATTGAACTTTCTTCCTGACCAATTCCTGCCAATCCACTATAAAACCATTCCATCAGATGCCCCAACATAAAATGGTTATTGGAAACGTTAGGTAAAGCCTCCCAGGATTCCGTTAAAGCAGTTGCCCCTTTCGCTATCTGATAACCATATCCCGGAACATCCGAACGGCTGTTCATATCAAAAATCACATCAGACCGGCCAGCTTCTTCCAAAACTCGTAACAAATAACGATAGCCAATATCGCCGGCGGTATGAGCATTATTTCTCGTTCTGATGTCCTTAATAATATTTTCCAAAACCGCAGCGCGATCCTTTTCATCAACCAGATTCATATAGATAGCCATAGCATTCGCTGTTTGGCTGCCGGTCGCATATTGTTTTGTTGTCGGATTAAAGAACGAATCATTAAATGCTTTCTTTACTTTCTCTGCCAAATCTGTATAATACCGAGCATCGTCATGATGTCCTAGTTTAGTTGCTATCTCTTTCAGGATATTTAAATCATAATAGAATACTGCTGTTCCGGTAACACCCATTGGCGTGAGCTGAGAAACTCCCGGTCTTTTAGGACCCAAGTCGAACCAATCGCCTAACCCTTGCTTAAGGATATGATTTTCTGCTTTTCCTTCCAGATACTTCACATACCTTTTCATCATCGGATAGGCATCCTTCATGGTCTCTTCATCACCATACCATTTGTACAAATACCATGGAACGATAATTCCGGCACTCCCCCATTCCGGAGAATCTCTAAACATATCGCCACCCCAGGTAAATTCTACAAATTCCGGAGCAATTTCTGGAATCAGACCTTCCTCAGTCTGGCTAGTCATCATGTTTTGAATAGTCCTTCTGAAAAGGCTGATAAAGTCATAGTTATAACTTAAAGATGGTCCCATTAAATGGGTTTGTTCTAACCATCCCAGTTTCTCACGATGCGGACAGTCAGTAAATACACTTACCGAATTACTTCTGATTGCCCAATCAATTAAACGATCTGTTTGATTGAACACCCTATTCGACGAATTAAAACTGCCCACAGTTTGTGCCGAATTTCTAATATGCAAGCCAATAATATTTTCCATCACCGGAAGCGATTTTGTATTTGCTTTTCCTTGCGGAATTGCTCCCCTGACTTCTAAATACCTGAAACCGTAATAGGTGAACCTTGGTTGCCAGGTTTCTACGCCATCTCCTTTTAACACATATTGGAAATAGTATGGCGAACCGGTATGTTTCTGCGTAACAGCATTTTCAGCTAAAAGCTCTCCGGGATAAACTCTTACTGTATCCCCTTTTTTTCCTTTCACCGAAATCTCAACCACTCCGGATGCATTTTGCCCCAGATCATAAATCCAGTTTCCTACAGCCGTTTGATGAATGGATTTTGGACTAAAACGATCCATCACTTTTACAGGTTCTGTAATTTGCGGATGTAATTCTGGCCCTGTAGTAACTAAGGCTTTTTTCCATTTTTTATCATTAAAGCCTGGCTTGTTCCAGTTAGCCTGTACCAAATTGGCATCAAAATCTTCGCCTCCATACAAACTGGAGAATGTAATAGGACTATTGGCGGTTTTCCATGACTCGTCAGTTACTATTGTTTCACTGCTTCCGTCTGTATAATTTACTTTCAGCTTAGCAATCATTTTAGGGTAACCAAAAGCGACTTTCTGTTTCCTGAAACGTCCTTTTACTGGCGGAATATAATAAAATCCATTACCCAACATCACGCCGATAGTATTTGCCCCGCTTTTTAGTTTGTCGGTCAAATCAAAAGTTACATACAATGCTTCTTTATCAAATTTCGCCCAGCCAGCATCTAGAAAATGATCGCCAATTTTTTCACCGTTCAAGCTTGCCTCAAAATGCCCTAATCCGCTAATAAGAAGCTTTGCTTCTTTTATTTTTTTAGATTTTAATTTGAAATCTTTCCTGATTATCGGTAACTGATTATTTCCCCAATAAGTATCTTTCTTTTCACTTTTAGGCAAAACATCTACCAGACTATCTGGCATAATAGCATTTGTAATCCATTTCGCACCATTCCAATCTGCAGTTCTCAATCCCACACCAAATCTAGCGACCTCACTCCAATGACTTTCTCTATTGTAGTTATCCTTTATCTGTACTTTCCAATAGTAAGTTTTACCTGCTGTTAAAGCTTTTCCTCTATAGTCAATCTTTATAGACTCCGATGAATCGAGTTCCTTAGAATCCCAGACTGTGCCATTATTTCTTTGCAAATCTGCTCCATTCTCGGAAACCAATATTCTATAACTGATTTGCTGAGTATTTCTTTTATTGGAATTGATCTTCCAGCTGAATTTTGGGGAAGTTCCTAAAATAGTGAAGGGATTTTGTCTATTATCTACACGCAAATCGCTCACAGACAAACCTTGTCCATAAACAAATCCATGAAAAAGAAAAATAGTGATTAATGCATACAGATATCTCATTCAGGTAAAAATTAAAGAACGGTTGATTTAAGAAAAACTGAGTTTAAATCAACCGCCTGTATTGGTTACAAATATAACCGGATACAAGAATCTATGTTTATACCAAGTTCTCTAGCTATTGTAGGATTTTAGCTTGGGAAAAGAGATGTCCGAAGTCGGAAGACCGAAGTCTGGTAGTTTAACAGGAAAGTGCACAGAGAATATTTCTCTTTGAGAGACATTGCTAAAACTTAGCGTCCATTGTAAAAATCTTAGTGCCCTTTGTAGTTCTATAACATTATTACCCAATTTTAGGGAAATTTATCACCCTTTACAATCATCTTTTGTGGTCATCTTAGCAATAAGACTTTGTACCTGGATTTGCACCAAAACATGCATAAATCCAGATAATAAAAGCGCTTTACAACAATTTGCAGTAAAAACCTAGTATATATTAAAATCAGACAATTATAATTTATGAGAAGCTCCCTTCCTTTATCTATTTGCATGGCGTTGTTATCAACGCTCTCAATGGCTCAAATAACCGTACCTCATATTCCTGCTAAATATATTCCGAGCAAAAAAAATCTTTATAAAAAAGACTGGATAGATTTCAATAAAAATGGTGCTAAAGATATCTATGAAGATCCGAAAGCTAAAATAGAAGACAGGATTGAGGATCTGTTAAGTAAGATGACCATGGATGAAAAAACCTGCCAGATGGTTACACTTTATGGATATAGAAGGGTATTAAGAGACGAACTTCCCACAGAAGAATGGAAATCAAAACTATGGAAAGATGGAATAGGCGCAATAGATGAACATTTGAATGCTTTTCAACAATGGGGAGCCCCTCCTTCAGATCATCCTTTGGTTTGGCCTGCCTCTCGTCATGCCTGGGCAATAAACGAAGTTCAACGCTTTTTTATTGAAGAAACAAGATTAGGTATTCCAGTAGATTTCACCAATGAAGGAATTAGAGGTATTGAAAGTTTTAAAGCAACCAATTTCCCTACACAATTGGGCTTAGGACATACCTGGAATAGAGATTTAATACATAAAGTAGGACGTATAACCGGAAAAGAAGCTAGATTATTAGGTTACACCAATGTTTATGCTCCAATTCTGGATGTAGGAAGAGATCAACGGTGGGGACGCTACGAAGAAGTTTATGGAGAAAGTCCGTATCTGGTTGCAGAGCTCGGAATTCAAATGGTGAAGGGCTTACAAAAAAATCATCAGGTTGCGGCTACAGCCAAACATTTTGTCGCCTACAGTAATAATAAAGGCGCAAGAGAAGGTCTGTCGCGGGTTGATCCTCAAATGTCTCCCCGCGAAGTTGAAATGGTACACGTCTATCCTTTTAAAAGAGTCATAAAAGAAGCCGGTTTGTTGGGAGTAATGAGTTCTTACAACGATTACGACGGTTTTCCTATACAAGGCAGTCATTACTGGCTAACCGAAAGGTTACGCAATGATATGGGATTTAAAGGATATGTTGTTTCTGACAGTGAAGCTGTTGAATATCTGTTCACCAAACACAGCACCGCGAATGATTTAAAAGAGGCAGTAAGACAAAGTGTAGAAGCCGGTTTAAACGTTCGCTGTACCTTTCGTTCGCCTGATTCCTTTGTTCTACCTTTAAGAGAACTTGTCGAGGAAGGCAGTGTGAGTGAAGCTACCATTAATGACCGGGTAAGAGATATTTTACGTGTGAAATTTATGGTAGGTTTATTTGATAATCCTTATCAAACGGAGCTGAAACAAGCGGACGTGGAAGTGGAGTCTGAAGAGCATAAAAAGATTGCCCTTCAGGCATCACAAGAATCTATAGTGCTATTAAAAAATGAAGGTAACTTACTACCGCTTGATATTAATAAAGTTAAGAGAATAGCTGTTGTAGGCCCTAATGCAAATGAAAAAGGCTTTGCTCTTATGCACTATGGCCCATTAGGAGTGGATGTGGTATCTGTATTGGAAGGTATAACAGCCAAAACATCCAATAAGACAGAAGTCATATACACTAAAGGCTGCGATCTGGTTGATGCCAACTGGCCGGAATCTGAAATTTTGCCATTCCCGCTAAGCAAAGAAGAAAATGCAGAGATTGAGCTGGCGGTAGAAAATGCAAAAAAATCAGATGTAGTGATTATGGCACTTGGAGGAGGAGAACGTACTTGCGGAGAGAACAAATCGCGTTCAAGTTTAGATTTACCCGGCCGTCAGTTAAACCTGTTACAGGCAGTTTATGCGACAGGCAAACCTGTGATACTTATCTTAATCAATGGACGTCCATTATCAATAAATTGGGCCGATAAATATGTTCCGTCCATTATAGAAGCCTGGTATCCGGGGTCAATGGGAGGTAAAGCCCTGGCTGATGTGATTTTTGGAGATTATAATCCTGGTGGAAAATTAACGGTTACTTTCCCTAAAAGCGTAGGACAGATTCCATTTAATTTCCCTTTCAAGCCCGCCTCTCAGGTAGATGGTGGTAAAGCGATGGGATTAAAAGGAAACATGACCCGCATTAACGGGGCGCTCTATCCATTTGGACACGGACTGAGTTATACCAGCTTCAAATATTCGAATTTCAGGCTCTCATCTAAACAAATAACAGATAAGCAGAGTTTGACGGTTAGCTTTGATATAACCAATACCGGTTCGAAAGCTGGTGATGAGGTAGCACAGCTGTATCTGAGAGATCTGATTAGCAGTGTTACAACCTTTGAAAAAAACCTTGTCGGATTCGAAAGAGTCCATCTGAAACCAGGTGAAACAAAAAACATCTCCTTACAGCTTCGCAACGAAGACATGAAACTCCTTAACCAGGATAACAAATGGGTGATAGAACCAGGCGACTTCAAAATAATGGTAGGTGCATCTTCTGAAAACATTTTATTAGAAGACGTTTTCACTGTCATAAATCCTCAAACCAGGCTAAAAAAAGACAATTCGCCAAAATACACAGATAATATATCGTCCAGTCCAATATCTGACAACGCAAAGTATGTTATGGACGGAAACCGGGCGACTTTCTGGAAAGGAAAAGCCGGCGACTATTTAAATTTCAGTATTCCTTCTACTAAAGAGATAAGCAATCTGATTATAGAATGGGGACAAATCAAATCTAACACCAAATTTGAAATTCAATTATCAAGCGGTGGCGGACAGTTTTTAACAGTTTATTCCGGCCAGCTTACAAGAGCGAACGATATGGCAAGCTTTAGTTTTAAGCCAAATACAGCAAGCGATATAAGACTACAGATAATTTCCGGAGAAGTAGAAATTAAAGAAGTTAAATATTGAACATCCACAAATAAAGATTAGCATATATGAAAGTTATCCTAACAATCTTCAGCATTTTATTGCTGGGCTACAATTTAAATGCTCAAACAAATTACATTAAAAATGGTGATATGTCCGGTGTTAAACTAAATTACATTGGTTCTGAATTAACCGGGATAGTAAGCACACCTCCTATTGGTTCTGGTTGGGCGGGCTTTTATGGTTCTCTTAAAAGTCTCAATATTACAAGCATCCAGGGAGAAGGCGAACATGGTGACGTTATTAAACTAGCTGCCACCGGGATTCTCACCAATATGTCGGACAATCCAAGATTGGTACAAAGAATAAAGTGCCCTGCGGGAATTTACCGTTTGAAGTTTTGGGCAAAAGCCGTAAATGGTAAAAATGTCCGTGTAGCAGCAAGTGTAAGACCTTCTGGCAATAATATACCTGCATATCCACTAAAAGATTATGTTAATGACGGCAGTAGTACCGAAAACCCTGCGCACAAACTATTCAGCATAGACGAGTCATGGAAAGAGTATACTATTGACTTTGACCTTACCCAAACAGTAAATTCTTTTAAACCGGCTGCCGGCACACCTTTTACTTTAGAAAAGGTAAATGGTAACCAGTTCCCTGTTATCTGCCTTAACTTATGGCAAACAGGCAAGCTAGACGGTTCGGAAGTGCTGATTGACAACGTTAGCTTCGTTAAATTATAAACACCTTTATTAATAAGCCTAATTCATTTAAATCATGAAAAAACTAACTTTTATTCTGACCTTTTGCTTAGGTGTCTTTTCCTTAAAGGCACAAACTAACCTGGTCTTAAATGGCGATATGACAGGTACTAGTTTGAACTATGTGAATGTATCTCAAAATTATGCTACGCCAGCTCCGGGAACGGGATGGGCCGGGTATTACGGTAGTGCCAGACCTTTAGATATTGTTTCTGTTAAAGATGGAACTAATGATATCATTAAACTAACTGCCACAGCAGCAAATACAGATATTACGAATAATCCCAGATTGGTACAACGTCTAACTTCGCTTACACCAGGGAATTATCGTTTAACTTTTAAAGTCAAAACAATCAATTCAAATACAACTAAAATAAGGCCTACTATTAGATCTACAGGAAGTAGTACCCCCGGTTATTTGTTAAAAGACTATACAACAGGCTTTCCTTGTTTTAAAGATTTCACAGTTTCAACAGAATGGACTGAATATTCAGTAGATTTTGACTTGACGACAACCAGTAGCAGCCTGCATACTTATGCTGGCAGTACCATAATTTCAGGTATAACAGATGATCAAACTCCAGTTATTTGTTTCAGTCTTCAAAACACAACTACAGAAATCACCAATGCGGGAGCAGCGGGAATTGGCATAATGATAGATGATGTTTCTTTTACCTCATTAAGCACAACTCCCATAGAACTAATTTCCTTTAATGGTAAGGTAGATAAATCCGGAAATTTAGCCTTGTTAGAATGGAAAACAGCAAGCAACAGCATGATGAAATTTATTGAAATAGAAAAAAGTATCGATGGCATTTTATTTTCTAAAATTGCTTCTGTTGATCCAAGAGACGACAAAACCTATACATATACAGATGAAAATTTCAGCGGTCAGAATGCATATTACAGATTAAATCAGACTGATATTGATGGAACAAGCAGCTATAGTCGCGTTATTTATTTAAAACACGACAGTGCAGATAATTTAAGCGTTTTTCCAAATCCAGCATCTGATAAAATTATAGTTTCGCATCCAAATTCTACTGCTTATTCTACATTAAAAATCATTGCTTCAACAGGCCAAAATGTATACCAGTCAAAAATTAATGCTTTGAATTCACAAACTACAATAGATATACAGAATTTATCTTCGGGTATCTATTTAGTAGTATTAGAATCAGGCAAAGACAAACAATATCTTAAATTCATAAAATAGCTTTTGGTTGAAAAAACATATACTTATTAATGATCCGACGCTTTAATACAGCGCAAAAACTTTAAAGAGACAATACAGGAAGCGAAAACTGAATCTTCTTCAAGAAACAGATTTGGTTTCGCTTACCAGAAAGGAAATCTTTTACTTTTATATTGAATTAAACTGTGTTTATTAACACATCTTAAAATTTTACATTCCATGAAACTGATATATTCCAGATACAGACCATGCTTGTCTTTTAACTTCTTGCTTTTCATTTTGTTATTTCTTACAACCAATACTATTGCATATGAAAAGCAGAAGTTAGTGGACGGATCTATTTTTGGTTTTTCGCAGAAAAATTCGGCCGAAGAGAACGGAAAAGCATTAGAAAAGTTAAGCGAATATGTTAATGGGAAAAGAAACCTGAACGTCATCATCCCCAAAGGGGTTTATAATGTTGTCCGTGAAAACAAAGATCAGGCTACGTTTAAAAATGCTGCGAATGTAACTATAGATGGAAATGGTTCCGAATTTATCTTTCAGGATACTAAAAGCAAAATGTCGGGATATTTTTTCAGAATTGAAAAATCTGAAAATTTCATACTTAAGAATATAGTAATAGACTGGAATTGGGAAGATGCGCCTATTTCGGCAATCGCTAAAATCAAAGAAATAAGAGATAATGGAATTTTGTATGAATTGCAGTATGGAGGTATAAAAACCAATCCAAAAATACACATGGGGCGCGAATGGGATATAGAAACAGCTTCTCGTTCCTTGAAAGGGTTTGCATTAATTGGAACTTATATCGAAAAAGTAGATAAGATAGACAATAAACATCTTTTTCTGACCATGAAATATCCCGAAAGATTAAAACAAAGTGATGTGGAAAAATACACTCATATCCGTTTTGAAAATAATTATTTTGTGGGTGCTATAATGACTGAAGCAAGCAAATTTGTTATGCTTCAAAATATAACCATTCATACATCTCCGGAAACTGCTATTGCCTGTTATTCGACACACAATTTCACTGTAGAAAACTGCAATATAGTTCCGAGGCCAGGTTCTTATAAGTTTTATACAGCCCATTCAGCAGGAGAAATACATAATTCATACGGAGAGATCATATACAAGAACAACAATATTTTCTACAGCTATGACGATGGGTTACATATAAGCAGTGGATTTATCCCTCCTTACCTTGAAAAAGACCCTGCTAATGCAAAAAAAATTACAGCTAAATTTTTGCAGTATTATTTTTTAAAAGATGTTATCAGAGTTGGGGATGAAATGGAATTTCATAAGCCCAATTTCGCTCCCACAGGATTTAAAGCCAGACTAGTGGCTATGAAGTGGATCATGAATGTGCGTAAAACGTCTGCTCCTCACGACTGCGAACTCATATTCGATCGTGAAATACCAGATTCACTTATCAAAGACCATTACATATTTAATACTGCTCTTAATAATGTGAAATACAAAATACAGAATAACACTTTTAAACACAATGGATGCCATGGCATTTATGCCGGTCTTCCTAACGGAATAATAGAAAACAACAAATTTTACCGTACCGCTTATCCTCCTTTAGTCCTGACATTGGTATTACGCTGGGGCCGTTGGGTCATCGGGCCGCTCCCAAGTAACACAATCATTAAAAACAATTTCATGGACGAGTGCAATATGGCCAGAAGACAACCAGCCAATCTATTTGTAGGAGCTGGTATAGATCCTCAAAACGGCACCTTTACACCTGTTGATTATCGGGTATGCAAAAACATAGAGATCATCGGCAATACTATTAAAAATTCAGACATGCCTGCATTAACTCTTTGGTCTGCAAAAAATGTAAAAATAAAAGATAATTATTTTGAGAATGTTGCCCGAAATCCGGTAGACGCTGTAATTGAAAAAGGTGCAGTATTTATCGAACAATCTACCAATGTAATTATACAAAATAACACGATTAAACAACCTGAAAAATTCGAAAAATCGGATCTTTTTATTGATAAAAAAACAACAAATAATATTGATATAAATCAATGGAAAAAGTTAACAGTCACCCAATAGATTTACACAACCTGGCGCAGATTTTTAATCACTTACTATAACTCTTCATTCTTTAACAAATACTATTATGAATAAATTCTGTATATATATCGTATTAATATTATTTTGCAATCTGAATACTGTTTCTTGTAAAGACAACAGCACAACATTACCAAAACCCCACGAATCCGAATTATCTGCTCTGCCGGAAACTAATCAGTTACCTGCTGCTTTTTATTCGTTTACTTCCGGTTCCTCTGCTTATTTTAATGTCTATCAAAAATTGTCTGACAAAGACAGCTTATATACGCATTTTAAAATCTATCATCAACAATCCGCTACAAGAAACGATAATTTATGGCGGGTGCTTGAAGGAAATTTAGTAAAATATAACGGTTCTGCGATGGCTCCCATTCAGCAGATTTTAACAACAGGCGAGAATGAGTTTGTATGGAGATCTGCCCGCCCAAATGTTGGAGATTTTACCGGCGGATATCATGGAGACGAAAGGATTGATATTGACCCTGCCAGCAAAGTAAGCTTTTATGCAGATGGAAAAGCAATAACATATACAACTACTATATCACTAACCCCATGTAATAGCTTCTATTATCATCAGTTTTCTACCATGCATCAATCAGGAACCGGTGCGGCAGATATGTCGAAACCTGGGTATAATGCTATTCCTGGTAATCCAATTGATTGCTATCACGAAAAGAAAACTACATTTGAAAACAATGGCTTTACTACTTACAATAAAATAACCTGGGCTACCACAGTGCCTATAGATAAATGTTATTTTGGAATTTTATGTGTTAATAAAGAGATTTCTTCCGAAGGTATAAACGAAAATGGCGTACAGGCAATTTTCAATAGTGATGGCACAAACAAATTAACTTCCACCAAACAGAAAATCGTTATGAAGAACGAAGCCTTAGGTATTGCTGTTTCTTGTGATGCTAAAATAGTTTCTCTTCCTTTTACCCCTACCCTAACAACTTTTATCTGGGACAATCAAAATTACCATAAATATTATAGTACCATAAAAGCCACTTCAGCAAATCCGGATGATGTATGGGAAACCGTGGCTTCCATAGCATTTTCATATACTAAAGAAAAGTAACGGAGATATAAAACTCCCCGCCTTTAAACAACAATATAAACCAACCAATTCTTTCGACATTTAACCATGAACCATGAAAAATCTATTTTTTATTTTAAGCCTTTTTATGGCTGCACTTTCTTTAAAAGCCCAAAACACCTATCAAATCGATTATATTTTGAAGGGCAATATGTCAGGTACCAGTTTAAATTACATTAACCAGTCAGAAACAGTAAATACACCGGCTCCGGGAAGTGGGTGGGCAGGTTATTTCGGGGGAAGCGCAAACCGGGCTTTAGATATAGTATCTGCTGTCGATTCAGATACCGGATCGGGCCAGGGCGATGTGATAAAAATAACTTCTACTGGTGCTAACACAGACATTACAAACAATGCCCGGCTGGCGCAAAGAATATCTTCTATGCCTGCAGGTCATTATCGTCTAAAATTTAAAGCCAAAGCAACCACAACAAATAGCACTATTTTGGTACCTACCGTAAGAGTAGGAGCGAATAATGTCCCCGCTTTTGTATTAAAAAACTACAGTAGTTGTGGGGTTCCAACACATAAGACTTTTACACTTACCCAAACCTGGACAGAATACTATGTTGATTATGATCTAACAAAAACGGCATCTACATTGTTTTCATCTGCAACCATAACCTCAGGAATTACGGCAAATCAAACTCCTGTTATATGTTTTAGCCTGCAGAGCCCGGCAGGTGCCGAATTAATGATAGATGATGTTTCTTTTATTTCAATGGTAACTCCAAACAGCTATATTATTAATGGTGAAATGACAGGAACCAGCTTAAATTATGTTAACCAGTCCACTACGGTAAACACTCCGGCAGCTGGAACAGGATGGGCCGGTTATTTCGGTGGTAGTGCAAACAGAGCCATAGATATAGTATCTACAGTCGACACAGACGTTTGTTCGGGCCAAAACGACGTTATAAAAATAACTTCTACCGGAGCTAATACAGACATCACAAACAACGCCCGGCTGGCACAAAGAATATCTTCTATGCCCGTAGGCAACTATCGTCTAAAGTTTAAAGCCAAAGCAACTACAACAAATACTACGGTATTGGTACCCACCGTAAGAGTTGGCGCTAATAACATCCCTGCTTTCGTGTTAAAAGATTATAACGGTACAGGCATTCCAACACACCAGCCTTTTACGCTCACCTCGTCCTGGACGGAATATTATATCGACTATGATCTGACGAGAACAGCGTCCGCATTGTCTTCATCCGCAACAATAACTACCGGAATTACCGCAAATCAAACTCCTGTTATCTGTTTCAGCCTGCAGAGCCCGGCAGGTGCAGAACTGATGATAGACGATGTTTCTTTTATTTCATTGGATAACAACAATCCGGTAGAGTTAAGCAGCGGAAATACCAAAGTTGTTTTTGCAGGCGGCAATCAATTTAATATTTTATCCATCTCTTCCGGGAACAATAATTCATGGTTTGAGCAAACAGGATTGACAGCGAATATCTGGTCTTTAAAAATCCGTAATCACCTTCAGCAGAGCAATGTATACACCTCTTCATCTTCAACAACCTCGTATCAGGGATTAATTACAAATGATATGAATGGTACAAACCCTACTGTTACTTTAAACTGGAATATTACCACAGCAGACAATTTTGTCATTCCGGTAAAGGTATTGGTAAGCGCAAATAATACCACACAGCTGATAGACTGGAAAATAGAAGCCGATTTACCCAACGGATGGATGGTAGAAAACTTAACCTTTCCTAATCTGTCTTTTCATGAAAATGCTGCCGATAAGGTAATCATGCCTGCAGGATTCGGCGTAGAATACGATCTGCCTCCTGGCTCTTCCTATTATTCAGGTTATCCGCAAAGCAGAGGTACCGTTCAGTTAATGTGTTTACTAAAGGGACAGGATGTATTTTATTTTGCCACCCATGACCAAAACGCAAATATTAAAGATTTTAGAGCTTCAGTATCAACCAACGGCATTATTAATTTAAGAAATGAAATTGTAACTTCAGAAGCATGGACAGCGCCTGACGGAAAGTTTGAACTGCCCTGGACAGCATCCGTTGGTATTGGCAATAACGGATGGGAACAGGCAGTCGTAAATTGGTACAAACCTTTTACCTACACTACTCCGTGGGGGTCAAAAACATTCGCTGCAAAGAATTTACCACAGTGGTTATTAGATGTTGATATTTGGTTTGTGCCTAACCAAAGCCACAATAATGTCCTGAACTGGACTATACAAGCCATGATTTTTTTTGGTCCAGGCCGAACTGCATCGCACAGTTATGTTTGGAACAATAAGCCTCATGACACCAGCTATCCCGATTTTTTTCCTGCAGCACCAGATTTTAAAAATTTTGTAGACACTGTAAAGGCCAGAGGCTCCCATGTGATTCCTTATATCAATGGGAGATTATGGGATACCACAACGGTAAGCTATCAGCAAGATCAGGGAGCACTTTATCTTGCCAGAAAGAAAGACAATACTCCTTATATGGAAATATATGCTTCCGGAGCACCTAATGCTGTGGTTTGTCCATATAATGTTATGTGGCACAATAAGATTAATGCTGTATCAGAACGTATACAAAATGAGCTGGAAACCAACGGTGTATATGTAGATCAACTGGCATCAGCGCCAGCTGCTCCTTGTTGGAATCCCAATCATGGACATCCTTTGGGAGCCGGAGATTATTGGGTTACTACGGTTCGGACAATGATGAATACCATTAAACAAAATTCTATAGCCGGCAACATCATTGCCACCGAACAGAATGCAGAATGTTATCTGGACAGGGCTGACCTGATGTTAATGGCTGCAACTCCGGCTGGAAGTTCTCACCTACCTTCTGGTACAACACCGTATAGACAAGTACCATTATTTCCGTTAATTTATTCAGACCGAATGATGCTGTACGGTTTTAATATGTACAACAGTGTAAGAGACATTAGCGTTCGTTATAAAAACATGCTATCTCTTTTATGGGGCTCTCAATTAGGCTGGTTTAAACCCGACTTTATCATGAGTCCGTTAACTACTACCGAAGACCGGAATTTCATGTTGAGGTTAGTCAATTTCAGAGCAGACCAACATGATCTCATTTATGGAGGTACGCTTACCAAAGAAATTATACCAACCGGCGACAACCCTTTAATAGAGATTCCGGGGATGGGTGGTTTGGCCAACGTGGTAAAAGGTGCTCACTGGATAGGATCTGGTGGAGTTTCAGCAACGTTATTAGTAAATATTGATGACACTGCACATACGGTTATATTACCTAACGGAAATAGTGTTACCATTAATGCAAGAGATTGTATGCGGATAGATGAAACAACCTTACCGGTAACATTAATGAAATTTGACGGAAAAATCAATTCAGAAAACACTGCTGTTTTAGAATGGGTTGTTGCAGAAAATGCTGATATTAAAAAGTTTCATATCATAAAAAGTACCGATGGAAAGAACTTTTCTAACATAGGTACAGTAGACAAAAACAATAGTTCGTATTATTCATTTACCGACTCAAAAACTGATTTACAGGGCGCCTATTACAAATTGCAGAAAATTGACACTAATAATTCAACAGAATATAGCAAGGTCATTCGTGTAAACAGCAAAATAAATAACGGAATATCACTTTCTGCTTACCCAAATCCTACCTCAAACGCACTTAATATTGTTTTTTCACCCAGAGAGGAGACTTCAATATTAAAAATAGTATCTATATTAGGTCAGGTGATTTACCAAACCACTGTTAATTCTTTGGAAAAACAGGTAGTTGTTCAGACTGAAAAATTTACACCCGGGAATTATATCATTATACTTGAAAGAGGAAATAACAAAGAATTTTCAAAGTTTATAAAACAGTAATTATTATGCATAAACAATAACTGTTAAGAGCTTCCGGGTAACTTTGCATTTTTATAGATACACCTTCTTGTTTTTAAATTTAGAAATATCAGTTCTTTATTAAAAACAGGAAGGTTTTTTAATAAAAGCTGTATTTTTAAAAGATGGCAAAATTACTTTATTATTTTTCGTTTATTACGGTTATATCCTTAATTCCAAATTATACTTTTGCGCAACCACGTCTGGATTTTGACCATTTAACTGTAGAAAATGGCCTTTCCCAAAGCTCAATATTTGCCATCGCTCAGGATAAGAAGGGTTTTATGTGGTTTGGCTCAAAAGATGGGTTGAATAAATTCAACGGGCATTATTTTGAAGTATACAGAACCGGCAATAGTGAGAAAGATTATATTGTAGCCTTACAAGCCGACCAAAATGGCAATTTATGGATAGGAACAAAAAAAGGACTCAAAAAATACATTTATTCAGAAGATTCATTTTTAGAAATTGGCGCAGATCCTAAAAAAAATAATAGCTTAGACAGTTACATCATCAATTGTATCTATCAAAGTCCGGATAATACTATTTGGGTAGGTACAGACAAGGGTCTTAATAAGCTCATAAACGATGATAGAAATTCTTTTCAACAGCTTTCTGGTAAAATTGAAGGGCTGGAACCCGGAAAAATTACGGCTATATTTCAGGATAGAAACAAAAACCTATGGTTGGGTACGCCTAAAGGTTTAACAAAAGTAAGCTACAAAAACGGTGTATATTTCGCAAATCATCAAATTTTATCCAACAACAAATCATCCGAAGACATTACTTCTATTGTAGAAGACGATGAAAATAACCTTTGGTTGGGTACTAAAAGTGAAGGGATTATAAAATATAATCCTGACACAAAAAAAGCCACCCGTTTCTACCAGATTGATAATGAAAAAAACAGTTTAATCAACAATAATATCAGGAAGATCCTTAAAGATGAAAATGGGAATTTATGGATTGCTACATTAAAAGGCCTCTGCTTTCTTAATCCTAAACAAAAGAGATTTACAACTTATACCCATAATCCCGGGAATCCAAAGAGCCTTAACCATAATTCAATCTATGACATTTGCATAGACAATCAAAAATCTATATGGCTGGGCACCTATTATGGAGGCGTAAACGTTGCTTATTCGAAAACTACATTATTCCAAACTTACAGAACAGAATCTGTCAGGAACAGTCTGAGCAGCAATGTTATTAGCACCATTATTGAAGATAAAGAGAATTTATGGATAGGTACAGAAGCCGAAGGTTTAAACTATTTTAATAAAAAATCAAAAACCTTCACTCATTTCAAACATATCCCGGAAGATTCCAACAGTTTAAGCTCAGATCTGGTTACAGCAATTTACAAAGACACTAAAGGACAATTATGGGTTGGCACCGTAGGTGGCGGATTAAATCTGCTCTCTTCTGACGGCAAAAGCTTCATCCATTTTAAAAATAAAGCAGGAGTAAACGGCACTTTAAGCAATAACAACGTTGCCAGTATATTGGAAGATAACAAAGGTCGGTTTTGGGTTGGAACAATGGGTGGCGGACTAAACATTTTAAATCCGGATACGAAAACCTTTACTACATACGGCAATACTAAAACCAGTACATTAAGCAGCAATTGGGTGAAGGTTATCTTTAAGGACTCTAAACAAAACTTATGGATAGGAACGCATGACGGAATAAAATTATTAAGAGAGCGTGATCATGCATTTAAACTATTTTCCAAAGAAAATTCAGGGCTCACCTCCAACCTTATCACCTCTATCACCGAGTCTGCGGATGGATACATATGGATAGGCACAAATTATGGTGGATTGAATTGCTTTAACCTAAAAAATGGTAAATTTTCTCATTATACCACCAGTGATGGCCTACCTAGCAATAATATTATGGCCATTATAGAAGACAATAATCACCTTTTGTGGATCAGTACAGATAATGGTCTTTCCTGTTTCGATATAAAAGACAAAACATTTAGAAATTATAATAAGAAAGACGGGCTTCCGGGTAATGTATTCAATTCTAACTCCTGTTTAAAAACTAAAAACGGTGAATTGTACTTTGGGAGTTTCAATGGTCTGGTTAGCTTTTACCCAACAAATATCCAAAAAAATGATTCTACCTATCCGGTAGTATTTACCGGCCTGAAACTATTTAATGAAAAGGTACAAACCAATGCTGATGATGGTATTTTGAAAATGAACATCACAGAGATGGACAAGATCAATCTGAGTTATAACCAAAACACATTTACACTTGAATTTTCATCTTTAAATCTGATCAAATCTTTTAAAAACAAATATGCCTATAAACTGGAAGGTGCAAAAGGCGATTGGGTATACACTTCTACTCCTGCTGTCACCTATACTAACTTGTCTCCGGGTAGCTATACCATTCTGGTTAAAAGCGCTAATAGCGATGGCATATGGAATCAAACGCCTTCTAAAATTCGTATTCATATTGCACCACCGTTATGGAAGACATGGTGGGCATACCTGCTTTACGTAATCTTACTTGGCATTATTGTATACCTGATAGTGAACTCGCTCATCTCGAAATCCAGATTAAAAAGAGATTTGTATTACGAACACCTGGAAAATACCAGACAACAAGCTCACTATCAGATGCAGATGGATTTTTTCACGAATATATCTCATGAACTGCGAACTCCGCTAACATTAATCGTTGGCCCTCTCGATAATGCGGTGCAGGAAGTTCCCGAAGATTCAAAATTACGGCACCATTTAAACCTTGCTAAAAAAAATGCCGGTCTCTTGTTAAAACTGGTCAATGAATTAATGGATTTCCGAAAGGTGGAAGCGGGACAAATGAAAATTCATCCTTCATGGCATAATCTACCTAACTTTATACGTAATATATTTGAATTTTTCACAAATGAAGCGGTTTCCCGCCATATAAACTATCAGCTAAAAGTAGACAACATCACCGAAGATTATTTTTTCGACAAAGATCAACTCGAAAAAGTAATTTTTAATCTTTTATCTAATGCTTTTAAATTCACGCCTGATTCGGGCAGTGTAAGGGTGAGACTTAGCCAAGAAACCAATTTCCTGACTATAATAATTGAGGACGATGGTGAAGGAATACCTGAAGAAAATGTTCAGAATCTATTTACAAGATTTTATCAAATTGAAACCCAGGGATATAGAAAAAACAGTTCTGGAGTGGGGCTGGCTCTTGCAAAAGCCATTATAGAAATGCACCATGGTAGTATTGCTGTTGAGAGTGACGCACTGCCTGACATAGATGGATTTAAAACAAAGTTCATTATTAAATTGCCGCTAAATTTACCGACAATAGCTAGCGAATCAGTTTCAGAAAGCAAATCAGAATTTATAACTGTTAACAAGACGGTTGCGGAGGAAGAGCCCTTTAGCCCTGTTCAAACAATATCTCAAAATTCCGACTCAAAATTAACGGTCCTATTGGTAGAAGATAATAATAATATGAGGGCTTTTATCAGAGAGGAAATTGCTCATTTGTATCAGGTGATAGAAGCAGAAAATGGAAAACAAGGTCTTGAGATAGCCAAAGATGTTATACCCGACATCATCATCAGCGATTCTATGATGCCCATTATGGATGGTCTGGAATTATGCAGACAAATAAAAACAGATGAGGCTACAGCACATATTCCTGTTATTTTACTCACTGCGAAAAGTGAGGACTCAAATAAATTGGAAGGATTGGAAACGGGTGCAAACGTTTATATCACTAAGCCGTTTAATATCAAATGGTTATTATTAAATATGAATAATTTAATGGTTGCCAGAGAAGCAATAAGACAACGTTTCAGTAAAAAAATAAGTTTAGAACCTAATGATGTTGAAATTACTTCCGGCGATGAAAGGTTTATAGAAAAACTTATTTCGATAATAGAGAATAATATGGAATCGTCAGACTTTGGTGTTGCAACTTTAACTCAGGAAATAGGAATGAGCAAAAACGTCTTATATCGCAAAGTTAATGCACTTACCGGACTTTCTGTTGGCGATTTTATTAAAACCATCAAATTAAAGAAAGCAACTATTCTACTTAAAAAGAAACATCTTCCTATTTCGGAAGTTGCTTTCTACGCTGGCTTTAATGACACTAAATATTTTGGGAAAGAATTTAAGAAACATTTTGGAAAATCACCTTCGCAGTATCGAAGTGAGCTAGATGAAACAGAAAGTGGATAGTTTTTATGAACTATCCACTTTCTGGCATTAAAATCCAGAGTCGTCCAGCGCAAATGTATTCTTCCGGCTTTTCCACCTCTCACGTGTAAAATCGGGGATTTCCTGTACAGTATTGCCTTCTGCTATTGATTTTACAGATAAAGGGAGAATTACGCTCATGGTTACAGAGTCGTAAACATCTATAGGAGTTTGCCGTTTTTGTTTAATTGATTGTACAAAGGCATTGAAAACAAACCAGTCCATTCCTCCATGCCCTGCACCAACAGCCTCTTTCTCATATTTCTTCCACAAGGGATGATCATATTTAGCAATCCACTCTTTTATCGGATCCCATTTGTGCGGCTTACTAACTCCTTCTATATGGATAGATTCAGCTACGTCCATCCATAATCCATTCGTTCCCTGTACTCTAAACCCAATAGAATACGGACGTGGAAGATGGGTGTCGTGAGTTATCAGCATCGTTTCTCCGTTCGCACAATTGATTTGTGTGGTTACAATATCTCCGTTTTTATAATTAATTTTTGAATTTGGGTGTCCCTGCGATTTTTTATTCACATAGTCGGCTAACCCTCTTGCTTTAGAGGAAAAAGACACCATGTTTACCAACCGGTTTCCTCTATTGATGTCTGCATAGTTCATTAACGGTCCCAATCCATGCGTAGGATAAATATCACCGTCAACATCTATATTGTATTGGGTGCGCCATTGCGCTTCTCCTATAGATTTATCGGGACCAAATTCTACACCATGTCCATAGAAATGTTTTCCGTCGTTAAAAAGAACGTCCCGCAAATCATGCTGATAGCCTCCTTCCAAGTGTACCAATTCTCCAAATACTCCGTGACGCACCATGTTTAGTACAGCCAGCACATCTCTGCGGTAGCATACATTTTCCAAAGTCATGTAGGGCATTTTAGTTTGTTCCGATACGTTTACCACATCCCAATGCTCTTCCACCGTTAATCCGGCTAACACTTCACATCCTACATATTTACCTGCTTTCATAGCATCTACAGCCTGATCGCGGTGAAACTTCCAGGGTGTCGAAATAATCACACCATCTATATCTTTTCTTTCCAGTAACTTTTTATAGGCATCTAAACTCCCGGTATATTCTTTAGGAAGTTTCTTACCTGCCTTTGTAAATTGTTCACGACAAAGCTTTAACGAACTTTCCTGAATATCACAAATAGCTACTATTTCTACATCGCTACGGAGTAGCCCTTCTCTTATATGTGTTCTTCCTCTAAGCCCTACTCCAATGTACCCCAATCTCACTACACCATTGTCTTTACCAAACAATATTCCTGAAGGAAGTACACTTAAACTTGCTGCTCCTATACAAGCTTTTTGTACAAAATTTCTGCGATTCATAATATATTTTATATCTATAACTTAATTAAGGTAATAGAAGTAGCAATTTAATATTCCTTCTTCTCTTTCTAAATTTTAATAACCGGGATTTGGTATTAGCTTTCTATTCAGTGTCAACTGCCTGTCTGGCAAAGGCATCCATATTTTAAAATACTCATAATTATCTTGCATATCTTTAGCCATGTCATTCAAATTCCCTGCTTTTAGATTTATAGAAAAAATCGCTTCTTCGAGTTTATTAAACCTGATAAGGTCTATTCTTCTTTTAGATTCAAAACAAAGCTCCCTTCTCCTTTCATCCAAAAGTTCTGTTACGAAGTCTGCTTTATAATATGCCGTATTCAGGGTCTCTACATCCACCCCGTCTTTCACTACCCTGTTTCTGATTTCTGTAAAATAGGTTCTGGCCTTGGTCTCGTCTCCTGTAAAATACAGTGCTTCTGCATACTGTAATAAAATATCGGCAAATCTTAATAAAGGATAATTCAATTGCGTTGCAGAAGGTGGGATAGTTTTTTCTTTTGGGTCAATACATCTGAATTTTCCGGTACACCAATTAATTTTACTACCGGTTACTGCTGCTACCGGAATGTAATAGGTATTTCCGCCTACGGTTTCCTTAATCGACGCAGCAGTATATGTCCCTGTTATATTATGGTCTCTTCGAATATCATTGGCATTATAAGATAAATATAATTCCCGGGTGGGTTTTAAACGTCCATAACCACCACCATAAATATTACGATCTCCACTTGGAATAGGAAAGTTTGAAATCTCCGGATATTCGTCGGTAATGGTATTACTTGCTTCTGCTAAAAACAAACATTCCTTATATTGCTCTGCTTTAGTAGTTTCCCTAAATAAATGACTATATTTAGCTTTCTCAACCAAAATGTAGCCACTATTTTCCACTACATCTTTGAGAACTGTTTCCGCAGCGGCACTCATTTCTGTTTCATTTACCCACTCAAAATCATTCAGGGCAAAATCTAGCGATTTACTTGTATGGTATCTTTTGCAACTTGCCAGGTAATTGTATATAACCCCCAAATATCCACCCGCAGTCCATTTATTAGCACCACCAGTAAAAATACTGGTATTACCTAATGTGGTATACGCATAAGTTAGATCTTCTATAATGAGTTTATAAATCCCCTGCACACTTTCTCTGGGCGCTTCGCCATCCGGTATAGAACTGGTAATCAATGGTACACCTCCGAAAAGAGACGCCAAATGGTAGTAATAAAAAGCTCTTAAAAACTTCGCTTCTGCTATGATGTTTTTCTTTCCGGTTTCACTCATATCTACCTCTGCAGCTTTTTCTATTAATAGATTACATCTCGAAATACCTGCATAATACGCCGCCCAAAACTGAGATAAAGGGTTATTGGATGACAGGTAAGATAGCCTGGCGAAGTCGGCCAGTTCGCTTGATGTGTTCGGCACCACTTCATCGGTTCCTCCCAACAGCATAAATAATAATCCTCTGGAATAAGTGCCATCTCCTACAGAAGCTCCCGGGACTGAAGAAGTGTTTATTGCATCATAGCATCCTACTAATGCTATTTTTAAATCCTTTTCGGTTTTGTAAAAGTTCTCGGGACTTGTGAATGATAAAGGAGGTTTATTAAGAAACTCCGAGTTCTCACAAGACATCATTGTAAAAGTTAAAAATAGAATAACTGCTAATAATATGTTGCTATTTTTCATAATATTGTGTCTAAAATCCTACGTTAAGTCCAAAAAAGTAGTTTCTTGCTCTGGGATACGATAATCTGTCGTAACCAGGCATAAGTGATGAAGCAGAACGGATATCCGGATCTAATCCGCTATATTTTGTCCATACATATAAATTATCTATTGTAAAGTTAAAACGGATATTTTTAACATGTAATTTTCTGGCTATAGCCGGATCAAGGGTATAACCCAACGATAAGTTCTTAAAACGGACAAAAGAGCCGTCTTCTACATAATAAGTAGATACAAAATCATTGGTATTGTTTTTCAGCCTTGAATAGGTGTTTGACGGATTTGAAGGTGTCCATCGGTTATCAAAATACTCCTTTGTGATATTATAGGCAGGAGCAGCTCCTTTTAATCCAGCTTCTGAATTATTAATAAACGCATTCATAATTTCATTGCCGAAAACTCCCTCGAAAAACAGCGTTAAATCAAATTGTTTATACTTGAAATTATTAGAAAATCCTATATTAAAATCGGGATTACTATTGGATATTACTTTTCTGTCTTCTGCATTAATAATCCCATTACCATCTAAATCCTTATATCTTCTATCTCCTGGCTTTACACTTACAGCTGCAATACTTGTACCCCCCGGGTTTAAAGTATATGTATAGTTATCGTAATTGCCAGTAGTTATGGTTGAAGGATCAATCACCTGTCCTCCGGAATTGGTAATTGTGAAATCTGAAAACTGATAGTTTCCGTCAGCTACATATCCAAAGCCGGTACCTATAGAGTTTCCAACAATTACCCGACTTACATCTGTTAAAAATCCGTTGCTGATAACTACAGGCAAAAATTCCGAATCGCCTAGTGAGAGTACCTTATTCAAGTTCCGATCGAAATTTAAACTACTACTCCAGCTAAAATTATCTTTTTTAACATTTACCGAGTTAATCGTAATTTCTATTCCTTTATTCTGAATCTTCCCAATATTCTGGTATTGAGAGCTAAAACCTGTCTGAGACGGAATTGGCGTGTTCAGTAATAAGTCTCTGGTTATTTTTTTATAGATATCTGCCGTCACACTAATTCTTTCGTTAAACAACCCCACATCCAGTCCCATATCAAACTGTTCGGTAGATTCCCACTTTAAGTCGGGGTTTGGTGAAGAACTGGGTGCCATTCCAAAAATTGGTGTACCGTTTCCGGCATAATTATTATTTCCCAATCTGGCTAAAGCAGAATAAGCTGGAATTCTGTCATTACCCGTAATTCCATAACTCAATCTTAATTTCAGATTACTCAGCTGTTTTTTAAACGCCGACATAAATTTTTCATTATTAATACGCCAGGCGAAAGCTGCTGACGGGAAATAAGCAAACCTGTTGCCCTTTCCAAAATTCGACGATCCGTCTGCTCGCATAGAAGCTGTAAAATTATATTTGTAGTTAACACTGTAATTTACCCTTCCAAAAAAAGATAACCGCTTAGTATCAGAAATATTGGTTTGCGGTTTATCTACAATACCTGCTTTGCTCATATCAAAAACACCGGTAGACTCATCTTCGAACGAATATGCTCTGATTCTGGAATTTTCTATGTTATAGGAGTTAAATTCCTGTCCTAAAAGCACATTAAAGTATTTATTTTTGCCCCTTTTGTTATAGGTAAGGGTATTGGACTGGGTATAAGAAGTTGTTTGAATATTCATTACTTCTGCCCTTCCATTATTAACACTTCCCCAGCGGGTCTCTTTTCCGTAGAACTCCTGCAATTTCGAAAAAGAGGTGTTTCCGGAACCCGAAACCCTTAGGCTTAGTCCGGGGACAATTTGCCAGGTTAAAAAGGCGTTACCTAGCGCCCGGTCTAATGACACATTTTTATATGACTCATAAAACATGGTGGTTAATGGTGTATAGGAACCGCCACCCTCATTTTCCTGATCAACAAAAATACCGATAGGTTTTTCGTTGTATATACTTTGAATAAGACCACTATAGCTTCCGGCTCCGCCTCCACTGGATACAGCTCCGTCTGTAGCTGTACGACCATAGTTGATATTCATCCCTACATCAATTTTCTTAGATAATTTATGATTTATCTTAGTCTGGGCAGAATATTGCTTATAATTGTTTCCGGCAATTATCCCTTCCTGATTGTTATAACCCAAACCCAGAATAAAATCGGTAACGCTATTACCACCTTGTGCCGTAAGGTTAAATTTTTGTGTTTGTCCTGTTCTTAGAAATAAATCCTGCCAATTGTATTGTTCAAAGTTATTTGCATTTACTGGTTCATCTGCCTTTCCATCATTATCCAAATCTACTCCCCAGGTTAGCGAACTGCGGTCCCATTCATGCCTGAAATTCACGTAGTCCTGAGAACCTAACATTTCCAGTTTTTTGGTTGCTTCTGATAATCCAATTTGATAATTGACATTAATGAGGGAATTTTTTCCTTTGCCGGATTTAGTTGTAATAATGACTACTCCATTTGCCCCTCTTGACCCGTAGATAGCGGTAGCAGACGCATCTTTAAGAATATCTATGGATTCAATATCATTCGGATTTAAAGTAGCCAAAGGGTTATAGCCTGTATATCCACCTACTGATGAAGTAGCTACTTCGCTTCCATTTACGTCTATTTGTAGTCCATCTATTACAAATAAAGGTGAACTTGATGCATTTATAGAATTAGCCCCTCTGATTTGCATGTTGATACTGCCACCCGGCTCGCCCGATTGATTATTGACTTTTAGTCCCGCTACCCTTCCCTGCAAAGCCTCAGAAACATTATTTGCACCCGTCTGTGTTAATATATCTCCCCGTACATTACTAATAGAGCCGGTAACATCGCCTAATTTAGAGACTCCATATCCGATCACAACTATCTGATCCAGCGATTTTGATTCCTCTATCTCCATTACTATATTACTTAATAAAGAGTTGCTGGCCGGCAATTCTTTGGTTTTAAAACCAATATAACTTAATACCAATATCTCATTGTTGTTATTTACCGCTAGAGAAAAATTACCATTCGCATCAGAAATTGTACCTGACCGGTTTCCTTTTACTTTGATTGTAACACCGGGAAGTGAGTTTCCTTCTGTATCCAAAACTTTTCCGGATACTTTTAATTGTCCATAGCTTTCTTCTACAGATAATAGAAAGCCAAGTGTGAATAAAAGATAAAATAATGCGCTTTTAATAGTATACTTCATTTTACAGGTTTTATTGATGATTGATTCTTTACACTCGCTTATTAAGCCAGATGTTATCGGTTATACAAATATTAAAAGTATTGTTTGAGCATAGGGAGTATAAATTTCCCTAAAAAGGGGTATTTATATCTTATATATACCTAAACGGGCTAATTTTCAGAAAATAACATATTAATCGTTTCAATGTAATTTTATCTTAATTTATTCAGGGTAGAATGCTGCTTCATTTTGATTATATGTATCTTTCGCCACTTTTTGCTTTATGAGCTAAGAGAAGGCCGAACTTAGGTTTTCTATCGAAAACTTTTAGCATGATTAAGAGAAAATTATCAAGTATCTGGAATTATTTAAGAGGTGATAATCCTGAATTTTCATTACAAAGCAGAATTTATCATTCTGTTTGTATTGTTACTATACTTGTTATATTATATACTATTCCATTTAGTTTAGCTGTGGGCCTGCCATGGCTGGCTTTATTTTCATCGATTTTATTATGTTTTCAGGTTTTTCTTTATTATCTGTCCAGATATAAAAACAGGCTAAACAGCAGTATGCTATTCTACGCCATTATCATTAATATTTTCTTTGCAATTAGCTATTATTTTTCATCGGGCATACAGGGCTCTGTACTATTCTCTTTTATCACCACTCACTTTATTATAATTGCAGTAGCCCAGAAGAAACATTATTGGATATGGACAATAAGTAATATTGCCCTGGTTGTTTCGCTTATTGTCTACGAATACTACAATCCGGAAATAATAGGTGATAGCTACGGTGACAGAACTACACGCTTCATTGATATTACTTCTACCTACATTGTCACTGTTATACTCATATTTGCCTGCTTAACGTATATTATCAGCAATTATACCACCGAAAAACAGTTAGCAGAACAAAGCCTGATTAAACTAAAGCAACTTAATGATGAAAAAAATAAATTGTTATCTATCGTTTCGCATGATTTCAATTCGCCTTTAAGCAACATTCAAACGTATCTTGACATTCTCGAGCGCGCCGACCTAACAGCAGAAGAACGAAAAGAACTGGAAAATGAACTAAGAAGGGTAACCAGCGACACACAACATTTCTTGAATAATTTACTGTCATGGACAAAAAAGCAGATGGAAGGATTTGATTTTTCTATTGCCGCCATTGACATAAACAAATGTTTATATGGCACGCTGGAAATCTGCAAAAATCTGGCTGCAAACAAAAACCTCGTTTTTGAATATAAAATACATAAAGACACTTTCGTTAAAACTAACAGCGATATATATCAGCTTATTGTACGTAATTTAGTCAATAATGCTATTAAATTCACTCCATCAGAAGGGAAAGTAGAAGTTCTGTCTGTTCTTGAAAAGGATACACTCACTTTAAAAATAATAGATAACGGTAACGGTATACCACAAGATAAACAAGATCAAATATTTACCTCCAAAATCAAGTCAACCTTCGGTACTAATAACGAAAAAGGAACTGGTCTGGGATTAAGAATGTGTAAAGAATTTACCGAAGCTTTAAATGGTAAAATATGGTTTGAAAGTGAACAGGGAAAGGGCACCACATTTTATCTTCAAATGCCCCTGGGATATCATTTTTCCTAAATGGAGATCATACATCATCTATTTATAATACCTTTCAATTCTTTTATCAGGTACAAGCCAAATTAATGCGATGGCATAATAAATTATGATACCAACGATGGGCTCCACCAGCGCTGCCAATATTCCTATGATATATCCTAACGTTGAAACAACTTCCTTTTTGCCAGAAGTTACCGTCTTTGCAATATCAGATTCCCTACCTTCAGTTACTATGGCTACCTTTTCAATAATCCTGAAAGCTATACTGCTCATCACTAAAATAAAACCGTAAACAATAGTGGGTAAGGTAGAATTATAATTTTCTCCCATCCATCCGGTAGTAACAGGTAAAAAAGAGAGCCAGAATAATAAATGAAGATTGCTCCATAGTATCTTTCCATTTACCTTTTTTACAGTATGAAACAGATGATGGTGATTATTCCAGTATATTCCTACATAAATAAAGCTAAAAAGATAGGATAAAAATTTAGGTATATATGGCTTTAAACTTATCAGGCTATCCCCCACCGGAACTTTTAGGTCTAGTACCATAATGGTGATAATAATCGCTAAAACTCCATCACTAAACGCTTCTAAACGGCTCGTTGTCATAGGTTCTCTATATTAGAAATGAAAAAATAAATCTAATAATTTCTAAATTATTATTCATTGTAATATAAATTTACTTACTTCTTTTCGAAGGTAAACAGACAGATATTTTTTTCGGTTCTGCTCTTAAAAAATGAAACCTTAGCAAGGTATAATGTTATGATTGTATATTCCCATCTTCAAAGATTTTTACTGTATTTTAGTAACAGGCTAACCACATAAATATAGTCTATGAAATTGCTAATTATTGAGGACGAAATGGAGCTTTCGAAAAGTATTACAAAATACCTTTCCGATGAGAGTTATTTATGCGAGCAGGCTTATACTTATGAACAAGCTATCGAAAAAGTAAACCTTTACGATTATGACTGCATTTTATTAGATTTAATGTTACCCGGAGGCAACGGATTAGAGATTTTAAACGATCTAAAAAAAAACACTGGAGTTATTATCATTTCGGCAAAAGATTCGCTGGACGATAAAATTAAAGGGCTCCAAATCGGTGCTGATGATTATTTATCAAAACCATTTTTTTTACCCGAACTTGCCGCCCGGATACATTCAGTAATACGCAGAAGAAATTTCGAAAACTCCAACATTATCACCTATAAAGAGTTAGAGGTGAATGTCATTTCTAAAACTGTAAAAGTTAATTCAACTATCATCCCTCTAACCAAAAAGGAGTTCGACTTATTACTCTTTCTAATGGGAAACAAAAACAAAGTTGTCACCAAAACCGCAATAGCAGAACATCTTTCGGGCGATCTGGCCGAAATGCTCGATAGCTATGATTTTATATATGCCCATATCAAAAATTTAAAGAAGAAGTTAGCAGATGCTGGTTGTGGGAATTATCTTAAAACGTTATATGGCAACGGATATAAGTGGGAAGTATGACAAAGTTGCTCAGTAAACCTCTAAAAGCGTTCACGCTATACGCCTTATGTATTCTTTTGGCCAGCATTCCTGTATATTATTTTATTATCGATCAGATATGGATACATGAACTTAATAAGCATAATGAGATTATGAGTTCTTCGATCATAAAGAATCTGAAAAATCAGCATTTGAATAATCACGATCTGGAACATAGCATCTCTTTATGGAATAAAATGCTTCCGGACGCAAAGATATCTCAAGTTGCAAGTCTTCGCCCGGATAGTATATACGATGTGTACAGGAAGTCTGCGGTTCTTTATAGTCATCCCATGGACAGGTTCCACGGATTGGTTACTTATTTTAGTTTGGATGGAAAAAATTACAGCTTAACAGTAGAGACGAACATCGAAGAGAGCTACGAAACCATAGCAGCAATTACAATGATAACAGTTATTTTCTTTTCATTAATGTTGGTCGGTTTCATCATGCTTAATAAAAGGATTTCCGGTTCTCTTTGGAAACCTTTTTATGAAACTTTGGAAAAAATAAAAAACTTTGACATTCATAAACAACAGCATATCGATTTCAAACCTGGCGAATTTTTGGAATTTGAAGAGATGAACCAAAGTATCCGAAGGCTAATTGAGAGTAATTTAAAAGCGTATAATCAACAAAAAGAGTTTACCGAAAATGCATCCCATGAACTGCAAACTCCATTGGCAATAATTCAATCTAAACTTGATATACTACAAAACTCCAATATAGATCAAGAGCAATTCCATACGATAGAAGAGGCTGGGAAGGCCCTAACAAGAGTCTCTAAAATCAATAAGAACTTACTTCTTTTAGCTAAAATAGAAAATCAACAATTTTCGGAAACAGAAGAAATCAGTCTTAAGCAATCTATTAATGATTTATTAGACCTGCTGTCTGACTTTCTTAAAGAAAAAGCGATTATTCTGAATTTAAACAATGAACTAATTATCCATAGCAATAAAAATTTGTTAGATATTATGCTAACTAATTTAATCATGAACGCTATTAGACATACTAAATCAAATTCTCAGATTCAAATTACATTACAGGGCAAGAGGTTGAGCATTTCTAATACAGGGGACTTTGCATTAGAAGAAGAAAAGTTATTTAAGCGGTTTAGTACAACCAATAAAAATAAACCAGGAGGCGGTTTGGGCCTTTCTATCATTAAAGAAATTACAAAACGGTATAACTGGGAAATAAGCTATTCTTTTCAAAATAACATGCATACATTTTCTATTTGTTTCTAACGACTTCTGAAATTCAGAATTTATTCAGAATTGGATCTTAACCTTGTCCATAGAAAAGTAGTTTTGAATGTTAAAACAGATTTTAAATAACAGATATGCCCTGCTTGCCTATTTTATCTTAGGTTTTATTTGCGTTTCCTTTTTACTTCGCACCGGCCTGCTGATGTTTTCACTGGAAAAAACAGAATTTAGTATTGCGGGAATTTTAAGAATTTATGTCCAGGGCTTAATTTTCGACCTTGCGGTCGCTTTACTGTTATCATCAACTTACCAATTATATTTATTGTTATTACCCGAAAAATTAGTCGGCTCTGTTTTCAATAAAGTAGCTACGTATATTTGGCTTACGCTGATGTTGTTTATCTGTTTCCTTTCATTTTTCGCAGAAGTAACATTCTGGCAGGAATTTGAAAGCAGGTTCAATTTTATTGCCGTTGACTATCTTATTTACACTTACGAAGTCATTAACAACATCAACGAGTCGTATCCTTTGCCAATACTTATTGGCGGTGTTTTACTACTGGTCTTATTTGCATTTTTATTTCTTAAAAGATTGGCTGTATTTCAACGAGCTTTCAAGAAAGGAATGGTATTCAAAAAGAGAGTAACTCTATCGGGGACGTTATTAATTGTCACCATTTTAACCCCTCTGCTATTGAGCAATTCCAATGCAGACGTTAGCGAAAACAGGTATGAAAATGAGCTGGCTAAAGCTGGTATTTTTTCCTTTTTCTCGGCGTTCAAAAATAACGAGCTTAATTATAATGATTTTTACAGGCTTATTCCCGATAAGTTAGCCTTTCAGTTGGTCCGTTCTGACCTTAAAAACTCAGAATCAACCTTATCAGAACAATGGAACTCTATTAAAAGATCTGTAAAAAATCCTGCGATAGCATATAAACCAAATGTCATTATGATTACGGTAGAGAGTCTGAGTGCCGATTTTCTTGGCTATTTCGGGAACCAAAAACATTTGACTCCAGTTCTGGATTCCCTGGCGCAAACAAATCTCATATTCACTAATATGTATGCTACAGGAACACGTACCGTTAGAGGAATGGAAGCACTATCTTTAAGCGTTCCGCCTACACCTGGTAGCAGTATAGTAAGAAGACCCAATAATGATAAATTAACAACTGTGGGATATATTTTCGAACAGGAAGGCTATACCAGAACATTTTATTATGGAGGTGATGGCTATTTTGATAATATGAACGAATATTTCGGTAAAAATGGCTTCGACATAACTGATAGAGGCAGAAAATTAAACTTAGGCGATTCTTACTCTACACATCGTAAATTAATTGCCGACAACGAGATACAATTCGAAAATGCATGGGGAATTTGTGACGAGGATTTGTTTAATACTGTTGTAAAAGGTTCTGACGAATCGTTTAATGAGGGAAAACCGTTTTTTAATTTCGTAATGACTACTTCTAATCACCGCCCTTTTACATTTCCTGCCAACAAAATCAATATGCCGCAAGGAAATCGAGAAGGAGCTGTTAGATATACAGATTATGCAATAGGTCAGTTTTTAAACAAAATTAAGCGTAAGCCGTGGTATAAAAATACGGTAGTCATTATCATTGCAGACCACTGTGCAAGTAGTGCCGGTAAAAATGAAATTGATGTTAGTAAATATCACATTCCCTGTATGGTAGTGAATTTGCCAAATCAACAGCACAAAACTATAGACAGCGTGTGTTCTCAGATTGACCTTTATCCTACATTATTCAACATCTTAGGATGGAGTTACCAAAATAATCTTTATGGACAGGATGTTTTGGAGAAAACCTATAAACCAAGGGCTTTTTTAAGCACTTACCAGAAACTGGCTTATTTAAGTGGAGATAGTTTAGTAATACTGGGCCCACAACAGCAAGTAGAAACTTTTAAATATAATAAACTCAATAACCAACAAATTACAATACAGCTTAATAAAAAGACTGTAGAAAAAGCTATTGCCTATTATCAGACAGCTTATGATTTGTTTAAAAAAGGTGGTTTAAAACAATAACAATGCTAAACAAGTTTCCCTAAATTTGCTAATTTAGGTTCTAGGCATAACATTGTAAGTTGGGTCTTCATTTACATTTACCTCTACAATACTTTCGGCATTTTGGAGTAAACGCTTACAATCCGGACTTAAATGTCGCAATGTAATATGCTTATTTATCTTTGCATAACGCTCGGTTATCTTATTCAGCGCATCTACGGCAGACATATCCACTACCCTACTGTCTCTAAAATCAATGATGACCTCTTCCGGATCGTCCATTACATCGAATTTTTCTAAAAATGCAGTAGTAGAGCCAAAAAACAACGGACCGTAAATTTCATAGTGTTTAATTCCATTCTCATCTACATATTTACGAGCTCTTATACGTTTTGCATTATCCCAGGCGAAGACCAATGCCGAAATAACTACACCAATCAGTACCGCCAGAGCCAGATTATGCAGAATTACAGTAATGGCAGCAACCAGAATACCTACAAAAATATCGGATTTTGGAAATTTATTAATAATACGAAAGCTTACCCATTGAAAAGTTCCTATAGCAACCATCATCATTACTCCAACCAGTGCTGCCATCGGTATTTGCTCTATAAATGGTGCCCCTACTAAAATTACAACCATAATAGTTACAGCACCAATAAAAGCAGAAATGCGTGTACGGGCTCCGGAATTTAGGTTTACCAGGGTCTGAGCAACCATCGCACATCCTCCCATTCCACCAAAAAAACCATTAATAATATTAGCAGTCCCCTGAGCTACGGCCTCTTTATTAGAATTTCCCTTTGTATTTGTAATTTCATCAACCATATTCAACGTCAATAACGACTCCACTAAACCAACGCCAGCCATGACTAAAGAATATGGAAAAATTAATTTCAAAGTTTCAATAGAAAAGGGAACATCAGGGATATGGAAAGAAGGAAAAGTTCCACTTATAGAAGCTATATCTACCACTTTCTTAGTCTCGATATCAAAAAACAGAACTAAGCAAAATATAGTCAATATAGCAATTAAAGAAGCCGGAATCATTTTGGTAATTCTTGGAAAACCCAGAACAATAAAAATAGTTAACAGGGTTAGTCCAAACATTGTATACAAGGATTGACCTGTCATCCATGTTACTGCCCCCGTCTCCGAAACTATTTTAAACTGCTCTAACTGAGCCATGAAAATAATAATGGCCAAACCATTAAGAAAACCATACATTACCGGCTGAGGAATTAATCGCACAAATTTCCCCATTTTAAATATTCCAACGAGCAGCTGAAGAATACCGGCCAGAACGACAGCAGCGAAAAGATATTGAACACCATGAGATGCAGCTAAAGCAATAAGCACCACAATTGTAGCTCCTGCACCGCCCGATACCATACCTGGTCGACCTCCGAGGACAGCTGTCACCAATCCCATTAAAAATGCAGCATAAAGACCTGTCAATGGCGAAAGACCAGCTAAAATAGCAAAAGATAGAGATTCCGGAATCATGGTCATTGCAACCGTTAAACCGGCCAGAATTTCATTTTTAAGATTAAGAGTACCTGACGATTTTATAGTGATAGCTTTCTCCACAAGTTAAAGGTTAAATTCAGAATTTGTTCCGGTGGCAAAGCTAACTTTTAGATCATAAAAAGACAATAACTTATTGATTCGCTAATAGACCATACCTTCTCTTCTTACATTCTATACTGAAACGGCATTAACTTTTCTGATCGCAAATTATTTTAGAAATAAAAGTAAATTTGTTTCCCAAACCTATATTAACTACCTTAGCTCTTAACCATCAAATAAATTAAAAACCCATTTTCTCTTCAGATATGCAGTTGGAAGCTCAGATACATGATCTAACCAATAACCTCAAAAAGGGCGAATTACAGGTTTCGGATATAGGAGAATTGGTTCCTGCGTCTGTTATGTTGCATGATCTAGACGGTCTTCAGCCAACCGGCTGTAGTTACATGAACAACTGGGGATGCGAACGCTTAGGAACATCTGTAAACGATATTAATGAGCTCGGAGAATCTTATTATGAACGATATTTTATAAAAGAAGAGTCTTTGTCTATATTTCAGGGCATGACCCGGTATCTTGCAGAAAATGACTTCAGTAAACAATATACCTTTTTTCAACGAGTGAAGTTATTTGAAGAGATTGATTATATATGGTTCTTTACGGTTTGCAAGCTGGTAAAAATAAAAGAGCAACAGCAGCTAACTAATAAACTTGTGTTGCTTTCTTCTCCAATAACGGGTATAGGTAATATGATTCAGCGTTTTAACAGAATGCTGAATCAAGACAGATATGTACATCAGCATTATATAAAATTCGCAAAACTGACCAAAAGGGAGAAAGAAATTATCACTTTATTGTGTGAAGGAAAATCATCCGCTGAAATCGCAGAAATGTTGTTTGTATCTACAAATACGATAATTACTCACCGAAAAAATATTACTAAAAAACTCGGCATCAAATCTTTTGCCGAACTTATCAAATTTGCGATAGCATTTGATTTGGCAGAATAACTTGCACCTCAATTAATTTAAGAATGAAGCATAGTCGTTTAAAAAGTAGTTTTATTATCAAACAAATACGTTAATAATGGAGTTAAAGCTTCTTTAACGCAAGCAAATGAAGGACAGCTCACTCCCTACACAGGAGTAAGGGACATGTTAAGTAAAAAATAAACCTAACCATTTATGTTTAAATCATCAGCTATTGATGAAGCCATCAGGATAGCGAGAATCACTAAATAATGTTTCATTATTTTATAGGATTACCGAAACAAGCATACACTTACTATTCTTTTGGGATAACCGACAGAAACCTTTTCTTGATTAATTAAACAACAAACACCCCTATAATCCCTGAAGCTTCATATTCACCAACTTTAGCTGAACTGATCAACTTGTGTCTATTATTAAAAAAGCTGATTTGCAATGCCACAATAACAACATTTCCGGTTTTTACTCTTTTAGCGAAACGCATATTGAATTCCCTGGCCGGAGTTTCCGCATCTTCATATTCGCAATGTATTTCCATGAGCTCGCTACCTCTCTGCCTGTTTCTTTGAAAATCAAATACACCTGCCATGAAACGGAAGCTAATAAATTGAGTATTTTTAGGTGCCGCTATTTTTTTCAGATTTAGTGCAGGCAAGGATAACTGTATACCGCTTTTCCCGACCATACTGCAAATATTTTCATTACGAATTTGGGGAGGAAAAAGAGCCTGTTCATTGAAAGAGAAATGCTCCAAACAAGTATAATTCCAGGTAGCAGCATTTATAGCAGACTCATCTTTTCCTACGACATTCCTCATTACTGCTCTTCCACGATTTTGCTTTATCATATTATTGAGATATGCGGGGATAATGCTTCCAAACGAGCGATATAACAGTTTTGTAGCCTCACTTGCTACGCCAAATGATGCTGCACTTTGCTTTGTGCCTTTTGTCTGTTTTACACTGCCTTTAACCGGCGCTTTCCGCATAAGATACAAACCTCTCCATTTGTAATGGATAATACCGTCTATGGTTACTGCTTCTAAAAAAACCGGTCCTTCCTGAATTGCCATAATATGTTTCTTTTTGTTCAATTTAATAAAAAATATTGAAACAAAATCAGGCTTTAACGTATATTCAGGCACACTTATTCGAGTCTTCTTCGGGTCAAGTCCACTATGATAGTGGACTTGACCCGAAGAAGGTCCGAAGAAAGCCCCTATAAATGCAGTTAAAACTGGGTCCAAGAAGACATCTGAAAGCTTATTTTAAAAATTTAAAGAAGATGTCTTAAAAGCACTAATGCTGTCACACTGATGATTCGAGAGCCTCACCATGACAAGTCGAATTATCCGTTCCTGCGATGGACGTAAAAGGCTTTCCCGATGAATCGGGACTCAGCCTGACAGAGAAATCTCTCTTTTTATCTTTTCGCTTTTATGTCCAGTTTTATTTCTACATCCGGAAGGATATACATTGCTTTCGAAGGATCATTATAACTGGTCATGCCCCATTTAAAACGATCGATACTGAAACTTGCCTTTGCCGCAATGCCGCCATTTTCAAATGTAATTTTTGCCGGAAAGCTAATTGTATTTGTTTTACCCAACATAGTAAAAGCTCCTTTGATGATATGTGTTGTATCCTGAGCGTTTTTGTTATAAGAGATTACCTCTTCAATTTCAAATGTAGCGTTGGGATACAGTGCTATATTAAAAAAATCCGGACTCTTTAAATGACCAAGCAACTGGGGCTTAACCTCTTCGGGCAGGTCAAAGTTTTCAATACTGGCTATTGGGATAGTAAATTTACCGTCGTGTATATTGCCATCAGTGTCTCCATGCAGCTCACCGGATACCGAAAAAGAACCTTCATGGAAAAAATCGGGCGCGAATCCTTTCCATTCTATTTTAGACTGTGGTTCGTCAATACTGTACGTATTCAATGTGTTACGATTTGAACAGGCGCTAATAGCTACTAAAAAAGGATACAACAGAAATTGATATCTCATGATTATGGAATTAAAAGTTTTAAATAATACCTGTTAGAAAGTCTTTCTGTCATATATCTGATTTGCTCCGGTGTTGGCGGAGCAGGCCTGATTATCCGGGGTGCTTCATAGCAAGGTTCACTAAATTCCATAAAATAATTCCACAGATCGCCCGGGGTTATTATGGTAAGTATATGAGCAGTGTCTGTCAATATTTTAAAATAGTGCGGAATTCCGCGGGGCGCAAATAGCGTAGATCCGGTTTCTAGTGTATGGGGTGTTTCGTTAATTGTAAACTCAACAATCCCATCCAGGATATAGAAAGTTTCATCCTCATTTTCATGTAGGTGAGGAGGCGGTTCGGCTCCTTTAGGCAAAACCATATCTAATATGGCCATTCCACCACTACTTTGCTGGGGTGAAAGCAAGGTTTTGAAATACCCACCGTGATAGTTTCGATATGCAGAAAAGGTATCTGTAACTTCTTCCTGCAATAATCCATTTACATTCATTGTTAACATATTTTTTAATTCAGGAGCAATATTGAGTGGTTTTTAGCAGTTTTAAAACTTACATCGATAGATATAAACTTGAATAGACAGAAAGCCACATTTATAGATGAACGACAATAAAATGCAATCTCTTTACAATAATGTGCCCTGCATGTCAATGATACCGTCTAAATTGTACCATCCATCACTGCTATATCTTCCTGGCATTAATCTTCTGTCGATAAAAGATTGATTTCGTCTACGTTCCTTTTAATCTTTCGCATTACCTATTACTTTTGAATAAATTAAACATTGATTAATGTGATCAGGAAATATCCGGTATTAAAACATGTATACTTCTGGCTCGCTGCTTTTCTGCTGCTGACTTATATTTATGGGACAGCATATGAAAGTTTCGAACTGGGCATAAAAGTAATTGCTATACTATTGCCAGTACACATGATCTATTTTTATTTGATTAACCGTATCGTTGTTAAGCACTTTTACCTGAGGAGCCAATATGTAAAAGCTTTTTTGACGACATTAACTGTTATGATATTCATTGCTGTCCTGTACCGCCTTGTCGAAATCTTTATAACAGATCCGTACATATACCGGTTTTATATGCAGCATATTAGCAGCTTTTCCTGGGCAAGAATGCAAATGAGCCGGACTGAACAATTATTAAATCCTATTTTTTTCGTTACTGCAATTGAAAGAAGCAACGCTGTAGTCTGGATAGGCATTACATTACAGCTTTTTACGCTTTCTCATGAAAGAAAGCAATCTGCTTTACAGGCAGAGCTGAATGCTTTGAAAACACAATTGCATCCACATTTCCTGTTTAATTCTTTGAATAATATTTACTCACTCTCGCTCGACAAATCGGAAAAAACGCCCGAAGTAGTTCTGGGCATTTCCAATATACTCCGGTATTCTTTGTATGAATGTACCGCGCAACTGGTGTCTCTAAAGAGGGATATTGAAATCTTACATGACTATATTAAACTAGAAAAGATCAGGTATGAGGAACGTCTTGAACTAAACATATTTATCTGCAACAATACAGGAAATTTACAGATAGCTCCCCTGCTTATGCTGCCTTTGATAGAAAATGCTTTTAAACATGGTATTGCTTCAACTATTGACACACCCTGGATCAATATCCAATTGCATATACAGGATAATAATCTTACCTTAAATATCAGCAATAGCAAAGCGGATATGAATAATGACCCTAATAATCCTGCAGGAAAAATCGGTATTGAGAATGTACGAAAACGTTTGGAACTGTTATATCCCGGCAGACACTCCCTGAATTTTTTCGATGAACAGGATTGTTTTATCACTGTGCTAAATATTACCCTGACTAACTGATCGCCTAATGACAGAGCCACTTCGGACACTTATAGTAGATGATGAACCCCATGCTATTGAGGTTATTAGAAAGTATGTTGCCCAAATTAAGGAGATTGAACTGTTGGGAACTTATACAAACGCCATCAGCGCATTTCAGGAGCTTCAAAAAAGTAAGGTAGATTTAATGTTCCTGGACATCAGTATGCCCGGGCTATCGGGAACCGATCTGGTAAGGAGTCTGCAAAATCCTCCGCTTATAATTTTCACAACCGCGTATCAGGAATATGCCATTGAAGGGTTTGATTTAAATGCTGTTGACTATTTGCTAAAACCTATTCCGTTTGACCGCTTCCTTCGGGCAATAGATAAAGTTATGAATTTGCACAGACTACAATCTACTCCCAAACCTGTTACAGCATCAGCAAAACCTTTCTCCGCGTCTCAGCCCTTTTATATATACATGCGCATTGATCGCCAGTTGATTAAACTGGATACCGAAGAAATTCTCTGGATAGAAAGTGATAAGGACTACATAAAAGTTGTTACGAAAAAGAATACCCACATTACCAAGCAGAAGATAAGTTCTATGGAAAACCTGTTGCCAATCTGGGCATTTCTAAGAGTACACCGTTCTTTTATTGTCCCGTTGAATAAGGTAACAGGCTATAATCCCAATTATGTTATAATAGAAAACACAAAAATTCCTATTGGCAGGAATTATAAACAAATCTGTCTGGATAAATTCAATCCGGGAAAGCACAACATGCCGGTATTCATTGAATAATAGGGTATTACATATTCTTCGCATTAATTTCTGCGGGTTTTATCACACTAAATTTTCTTATCTTTAGTAAGATCTAAATCATCTACTTATGAAAAGAATACTTCACATGGCTTTGGGCCTGATGCTAGCTTCAAATTTATCGCATGCTCAATTGAAATATTCCAATGACATCATAAAAACCGGGGCCGAACAAACTGAACGCTATATCGACAAACTGAAAGGAAAACGTGTCGCTTTGGTAGCTAACCAAACGAGTATAATTGGCAATACACATTTGCTGGATAGTTTATTAAAGCGAGGCGTGAAGGTAGTTAAAGTGTTTGGACCGGAGCATGGTTTTCGGGGTAAGGCCAGTAATGGAACTGAGGTTTTTGACGAAATAGATCAGGATACAGGAGTCAAAATTATATCTCTTTATGGAGAGAAAAGAAAACCGAGTAAGGAAGATTTGATCGATATAGATATTCTCATTTTTGATATTCAGGATGTTGGTTGCAGATTCTATACCAACATCAATACTTTAAGAGATATCATGGAGTCTAGTGCCAGATATGGTAAGGAATTGATGATTCTGGACCGTCCAAATCCCAATGCTTATTTGATTGATGGTCCCATTCTGGATATGAAACTGAGATCGGGAATCGGACAATTTCCGATCCCTATAAGTCATGGTTTAACTGTAGCTGAATTTGCACAAATGGTTAACGGAGAAGGCTGGTTGGCAGATGGCCTGAAATGCAAACTCAATATTATCAAAAATGCTAATTATAGCCATAATATGTTGTACAAACTCCCTGTGAACCCCTCTCCTAACCTGAATACAGAAGCAGGCATTTTGCTTTATCCTTCTACCTGCCTGTTTGAAGGAGTTGCCTTAAATCATGGACGCGGGACAGATTATCCTTTTACGGTTGTAGGCGGACCAATGTACAAAGGGATTTACAGTTTTTCTTATGTTCCTGTTTCTATGCCGGGCAGGGCTGAAGATCCACTTTATCAAGATCAAACTTGTTATGGCTTAGACTTGCGTGATTATGATCTGGAAAAGCTGGTTAAATCCAGGAAGATTAACCTGACCTGGATGATTGAGTTATATTCTAAATTCCCCGATAAAGCTAAATTCTTTGACAGGAGTATTCACAGACAAATTGGTAATATCGATTACCTTTCCGGCGATTCGGAGTTTAAAAAACAGATTGAAGCAGGTAAGTCCGAAGAAGAAATCCGTAAGACATGGGAGCCCGGTCTGGAAGCTTATAAAAAGATGAGAAAAAAGTATCTGCTTTATGATTAGAAATTCAGACAAATCCAGTAATACAAAATAACATTTAATACTTGAAAAGAGGAAGTATAAAATCTTGCCGGTAAAAAAGTTCTTTAAATTAAAACTAGCATTAGCTGTTCAACGGTTTTAAAGAAACCTGCTCAGACTCTTTCCGATGAATCTGAGCAAACACTATTAAGAAAAACCGTTAAAGTTTTTAAAATCATCATTCAATTAGAATTTTGAATCATTTGCCGGAGCACTATTTTTATTTGATTTTATCATATTGAGCATCCGCAGAAATTTCAGCATATTTTTTAGCCTTAGCCATTTCAACCAGCGCCCGTAAAACAGGTCCTTCTCCCATAGGATCATTTTTCTGGGTAGGACGATTATAATAAAATGTTAGAGAAGGCATAATTCCTGTTCCTACACATATACTTGTCACATCGCCACTATTTGTCATTCTGGTATTCATACCTTTCAGTCCCTGTTCTGCGGCATATATATAATCTTTATTAATCCACCCCTCCCGTACTCCTTTGGCAATACCGAAAACAAACATAGCGGTTCCGGTTATTTCCTCGTATGAATCTGTTTTGTCTAATAGCTGATACCACAGACCACTTTTCCCCTGATATTGTAAAAGCCCTTTTATCTGCATATTATAATTCTCTATTAATTCCTTTCTTCTTGGATGATCTTTAGGTAGCATAGCCAACAAATCTGCTTTCGCCATTAGCATCCAACCGTTTGCTCTGGACCAATGCGCAACACCATGTTCATTAACATCGGTATGAAAACAGTGGTAATATATTTCCTTTCCGGGATGCCACAGATATTTATGATAATTGAGCACCTGGTTTACGGCATCATTAAAATACTTCATATCTCCGGTCATTTTTCCCATACGGCATAAAAAAGAAAGTGCCATAAAAAGATCATCTGCCCAAATTGTATTTTCATGAGGCCAGATACGCGCAATCGTTCCATCCTTTAATCTTGGTTCGGCAACCATTAAATGCTGTTCGGTCGTTTTAATATAATCCAGATACGATTTATTTGGGCGTTTTGCATAAAGATCTATCAAACTTGCTCCCATGGGACCATTATCATCCAGTCGTTTATTTCTGAATATCATGTGCCATGATAAACCGCGTATGCCCCGCCAGCCTCCTTTTTTAAATCCTTCGTCAAACTGCTTTTTGAAATAAGCCAGGTTGTCCTTATTAAAAACGAATTGCATGTTTTTATCTACATATTCCACATACTTTTCATTTCCTGATAATTCGCTCAATTCTAACATGGCAATTTGCAGTACTCCATTAGTATAGTGCCAGTCATTGTACTTGTTAGCGACTTTCATATCCATTGTGAACGGAATACCCTTTAAACCTGGATAGACTTGCTTTGTTTCTTTATGGATAAACGTATAAGGTGTTTCTGAAATGATACGATCGGCAATTGTTCTTGCCAATTCATCGGCTTTAAAAGTTGCCTGAGCAAACAGCTGACTTATGCCAAGAGTCAAAATAGTAATTAATAAAAATGTTCTTTTTGTCATGTTTCTTTTATTTGAGATTCTCCCTATGCTTGAACTTTAAAACTTATTGCTTCACGAGTTTAACTTTATCTTTTGTCAAACCTTTAGACAGTTTTATTTGATTATAGTCGTATTTCGCTTTTATCAGCACATGATCTGTTTTGCTTCCTGATACTGTTATTACAGTATCTGGCTCTGTTTGGGTTTGCAGACCATCAACAACGACATTTCTTACGTTACCAAACTGTATGGCTGCACCTTTCTTTGGGTAAATACTGATATTTTTCAGTATTATATTTTCCGATTCCAGTATCTCGGCACCCTGGTTTGAATGTACCACAAAGTCTTCAATCCTTAGGTTTTTAATGTTGTGCTCGGGTAAACCGTAAAAATACATGGCCTTATTTGCGTTACTGCAATAGACATTTTTAATAATTATGTCTTTAAATGTTGGCGTTGTTTCATTTACCGGAGGCAGATTCTGCTGAGATATAATCTTTGTGCCATCTTCAAGATCTTCAACTACAGATTTCCCACCATAGTAGAGGTTAAAATGTATGGGTTCTGTTGCAATATCAATCATACTGACGTTGGATATAAAAATCTTTTCTACTACACCACCTCTCCCCCGCTTGCTTTTAAAACGTAAACCAACATCTGTTCCCAGAAACTGACAATTTGATACAGCGATGTTTCTGACTCCGCCCGACATCTCACTCCCTACTACGAAACCTCCGTGTCCTTTAAACACAGTACAATTATCTACAATGATGTTCTCGCATGGTACTCCTCTTCTTCTGCCATCTTCATCTTTTCCCGATTTGATACAGATTCCATCATCACCTACATCAAAAGAACTATTGGTTACAATTACATTTTTGCAGGACTCTAAATCCAGGCCATCTCCATTTTGTGCGTAAGATGGGTTGCGAACCTGTATCCCATCTACGATCACATTTTCGCACATTAACGGGTGGATATTCCAGGCCGGGGAATTTTGAAAAATAACACCTTGCAAATAGATATTTTTACATTGTTGAAAGCTAACCATTACAGGGCGTAAAAAATCGCGAACAGATTTCCATTCTTCTTCTGTTGTAAAGTGCCGCGGAACATTCATATCACTAATGGTATCTCCGTGTAAATATTGGGCAGATGGCATCCAATAGTCATCACGCTTAAGCACACCTCCGCTTGCAACTGTTTTTTTCCAAAAACTTTCTGTTACCTTCTGCTTTTTAAGAGGGCGCCAAAAATGGCCGTTTCCATCAATTGCCCCGCTTCCGGTAATTGCTATATTCGTTAAATTCTTACCTGATATAGGAGATTGGCAACGTCTGGTATCCAATCCTTCGAATGATGTTTCTACGAGTGGATACAAATCTTTATCAGGAGAAAAAAGAATAATAGCCCGGTCCTTCAGATGCAAATTAATATTACTTTTTAGTTCAATGGGGCCGGTAAACCAAATTCCGGAAGGGACAACAAGTACGCCTCCTCCTTTAGCAGCAAGGGCATCGATAGCTTGTTTAAATGCGCCTGTGTTCAGATGTATTCCATCTCCTACGCCCCCAAATTCGGTAATATTTACCTTATTATCGGGAAATTTGGGAATAGACAACCTGGGCATATCAAACGGCAAATTAGCGTATAAATGCTCGTACGGATTATTTGCCTTCGCTGCATGGTTTAGAATAAACAATAATATCAACAACAATATCTTTTTCATCTTTTTTTTTGATAATAATGAGCGGGTTAATTTCCCAAATAATAAGATGGAACGGGAGCCTGAGGATAACCCTGTGATCGTTGAAGCACATAACTTCTATAAATGGTATCCTGCATTAATATTATTTTACGATCTTTTGCCGGAATATTTGTATGATAGATACGCAACTCTCCTGGCAAAGCAGTAACGACCTCTTCACGCCAATCTCCAAAAAGATCTGCGATCATGATGATGTCCCCATATATTCCATTGGTAATTTTTTCACCTTTCCAGTAACCGATAGACTGATTTCTTCCTTTCGACATGGATTCTGCCCCCCACCGATTATCATCACCAAAAAACAATTGGCGGGTTTTACCGGAATCCCACCATATCCAATTTCTGCAAGGCGGGACATCCTCATTGGAAGCTAATCTTTTGCCTTGCGCACTTAATAAATACTTATCAGAAGAACCGCCTTTTTTATCTTCAGAGGCAAAACATTCTAAGCCCGGACTTGAAGGATCAATATCGGCAACCATACCGTCTCCAACATGGAATGTCTTATGTCCTATTCCCCATATTCTTTCTCCTGTGTTAGCATCAACAGTACAAACGCCATATCCATTGTCTATCCATGGTTCGATGGCTAAAAACACTTCCAGTCCTTTTCTATCTGGATCAATATCGGTAAGGTAGGCTTTATCGGAGTGACCAAGCCCAGTAGACCACCGTAGTGTACCGTTACTGTTAAGCATACAGGAACCTAATAATATTTCTTCTTTTCCATCTCCGTCAACATCTCCGCAAACCATATTATGCGCTCCCTGACTCCTCACTACCGGATTTTCTTCGTCCCCATCCCAACGCCACAATTTTTCTAATTTCCCATTGTTAAATTGCCAGGCATCTACCACTAACAATTTATAGGTGCCGCGGGCAGCTAAAATACAGGGTGTTTTTCCGTCTAAATAGGCCATTCCAATCTGATTTCGATTTTGCCGGATTAAGTTTCCATATCTGTCATTCCGCTCTGGCCAGTCTACCCGGGCAATTTCTTTTCCGGTCATACCATTCAATATTGACAGGTATTCGCTGCCACCGTATACGCGTCCTTTATCATTCTTCAAATAATCATTACCCGCAGTTTTTAAGGCAACCTCTGCTTTCCCATCCCCATCAAAATCATACACTATAAAGGGTGAGTACCAGACCCCGGGTTCAATACCTGGCCCCAAATCTGCAGTCCATAAATATGTTCCGTCGCTCAGATAGGCTTCTATTTTATAAGTTGTTCCATCATTAGGATTAACGGTACCAGGATCTACATTGCTGTTGGGATGGCGAATAATATAATCATAAATGCCATCACCATTCAGGTCAGCAACAGCTACCCGACCAGCAATGACATTTGGATCTTTCAGTTTTATACTGGTATAATTAGCTTCTCCTGAAACAGTTGCTGCTAATGATGTTTTATTAGAAATGATCTTGGTCCGACCGTTGACAGCTTCTACCCAATAAATGGCTTTTTTACTATTTGCATCAATATCCAAAAAATCGGTTGTTGCCGTTATGGGCGCTTTGTTTAGTTTTTTTGTTTTATTGTCAACCGATCGATATATATTGAAGGTAACAGATTTACTATCTGATTTTAATAATCTCCAGCTTATATATGTTCCTTTCCCTCCTTTTCCAATAGCTAATGTTAAACCTCTATCAAGTTTTTCATCTATTCGCTCCTGAGCAAAACCCTTTACTTCCGGTTTTTCGGCATGGTTAGGTTTTAATATTTCGTATAAATAATTCCGCTCTCTCGGATCTTGTGAGAAGAGGGGATTACTCCATAAAGAAACTAGTACCGCAGCTAATATTATTTTTATCTGTTTCATGATATTCTATTCTATATTTCTATTTACCCAGATACAAACATCCCATAATGAATGGACCCGTTGCCTTCGCATCGTTATCCCTAACTCGTTCATTTATATAATAATCTATACTACCATCTCTGTAGGGACTACCACCAAGTCCAGCCACAGCACAGCATTTCGTTAAAGTAAGTGTACCATCTGTATTCTTTTTAATTAAATCCTTCATAATACCCTCATAGGCCTTTTCTGCTATTTTAAGATATTTTTTATCTAAATAACCCTTCTTTACCGCTTTGGCATATCCATACATAAACATCGATGACACAGATGCTTCATGATAATTCCCCTGATAATCTGGCTTATCCAATACCTGATACCACAAACCATTTTTGTCCTGATATTTAGGTAGCGTATCTGCCAAATCCTGTATAATAGTTATCAGTTCTGATCTTTTGGGATGATTTTGAGGGATAAAATCGAGCACATCTACCAATGCCATATACCACCAGCCTATACTTCGGCCCCAAAAATTTGGAGATTGACCTGTTATTTTACTGGCCCATCTTTGTTGCTTGCTCTCGTCATAAGCATGGTAATAGAGCCCGGTTTTAAAATCATAAGTTCGTTTAGCGGTTACTAAAAACTGGTTAATGACATCATCAATCCACTCTAATTGATTAAAAGTAACTGCATACTGCGCCAGAAAAGGATCGGCCATATACAAGCCATCAAGCCAGATCTGGTGAGGATAAATCAGTTTATGCCAGAAAACACCTTCATGTGTGCGGGGATGATTTTTCAGCTGTTTCACAAGCAGATCCATAGCCAGTTTGTACTTCTCTTTTCCGGTTTCTTTATATAAATCAAATAGTATCTTTCCCGGGTTAATATAATCGACATTATAGGTCTCTACTTTATACAGATGAATTTCACCTTTATCATTTACGATCGTATCAGCCCACTGTTCCACATAATTAAAATACTTCCGGTCTCCGGTTGCTTTCCACACCTGTAACATGGCGATGCAACCTACCCCTTGTGAATAGCCAAAGTATAATCTTTTTCCATGGTCAAGCTGCCAGGCTTCGGGGAAACGTTTCATTTCTGAATCGGCAAACAGGATTCCTGTTTTTTGAGCAGAAACGATTTGTAAGCTTAAGAAGCAAATGATGAATAAGAATATATTTTTCATTATCGGTTTTAGTTAAAAAATAGACTGACTCAAAACTAGTTTTGATGAGATCGGCTGTTTTCGAGATTCAAGATCTCAATCAAGATGCTGAATTTGCCTACTACCAGGCTGGCAAATTCAGCGTGGACAATTTTTTCCCAACAAAGCTTTCTACAAGTTACGGCATGGGCTTTAAGTCTTCCCAAACCACATCCCAGCTACCATCTTTAGGGAAGCCCGGTGTATCAACTTTGTTTCCATCCCAGCCGGCACACATCATAGCTACAGCTGTTAACAGCCCGCCATTTCCGGGCAGATAAACTCTTAACCTTGAGTCCTGATAATTATGACCGTTAAGTAAATACGTATTGGTTCGTTTATCCATTAACAAAGCATCTACCGCTTTTGCCGGTTCATTTAATCGGGCAGCGCACATAGCTGTCATTGGATAATCCCATCCCCATGTTTTACCCCAATTCCAGTTCTCTAACACCCAATTCAGCGTATTGGACATATAATCACTTCTTATCAGTTTATTTTGAGGCAATATTCCCATAGCTCCCAATACTGCCGGGTGGTCTGATGTAAAACGGATGTCTACATAAGTATCAACAGCATCTTCCGAAGCAAGGTATAAACCGTCTTTTGATGCCAACGGTGACAATTTATCTATCAATTCATCCCATGCTAAATTACGTTTCTGCCCGGTTCTTTCTCTCCACTTCTGTGCAACATTCATTGCATAATGCCAATAAGAAACTTCAAATGGGGGATTAATGGTTTCAGACGCCCTTAATGTTTCCTGCGCAGCAATAATCCCTTTCAATAAATAACGGCCTTCTAATTGATCATAAGTAGCAAATGATGCCATAAATTTTGCAGTTTCTTCTACCAGTGCACCATATTTTTTAATTACTTCATCAGAAGGGTTATTTCTATAAATCAACTCGGCCATATATATAAAATGAGGCTGTTGCCAGACAAGAAATGACCCTACTTTTGATGGCGCCTCCACTCCCGAAGGATCGGTCATTTTCATCCATCTGGCTCCATCAAATCCCTGCCTCTTAGCAATTGATTTTGCTATTGGATAAGCTTTCGCATACCAATCCATACTGCGTTCTAATAAATCTATCCGGTTCCAAAGCGCGAAGTGTACGGCATGCCACCAGTGCATCTCCAGATGAAATTTACCAAACCAGCTGTTATAAGTTAATCCTGTCTCTTGTGGAGGATACATACCGGCAGACTGAATGGCCATTAAATATTGTGAGAGAATTACTCTTCTTTCTAATTCTTTTGCTCTTGCATCTGTCGCCTTAGAAAAATCAATTGCTCCTCCTCGTTGCCAGAAATTTTGCCAGTATTTGGACGATTCGGCAAATGTTTCTTTTACCGGACTATTTAAATCGGAAGGTTTTTCGTTGGTAAACTCACAAGTGAAAGAGATTTTTCCATCGGCAGGATCAAGAATGAAGTAGTGAGCCTCTTTTTCTTTTACAGTTGCTTTTCCTTCCCATTTAACGGTAACATAATAGCTTGTACTATCCAATTCACGCTTAAATATAACAGAATGATCATCCTGAGCTATAATAATAGTTTTATGCTTGTCGGGAACACTTCTGTCGCAAGCATCGTCGGTATGATTTCCTGTTGGATAAGAAAATCGGAAATTAACCTTCAGTTTGCCTTTAGTAATCAATGGAGAATGAATAGAAACTCCAATCTGATCTTTTTGTGGATGACATGCGGTCTCTACCTGAACAGAATCAGCATCGAAACTAAATCTACTCTTAACCAAGCCGTTCCACAGATCAAGAGTTTGATCAATAGATTTTATTTCGTCTGTTTTAGCCTGAGTTCCTTTATCATTTATTAACTCTAAACCAATATTTCCCAAATGTAAACGATGCGGATTAACACGATACCAATCTGCCGCTTCTTTATGTCTTCCGGGTTCGTTAAACTGTACTGAATACAGTTCTTTTTTTCCTCTAAAGTCATATTCTTTTAATGTTTCCTCAAATTTATAGTGATTCGGGTTAGGGAAACTATGCCAACCCCACTGTGACTGAGTTCCAAGCGGAACTCCTTTTTCATACGCTTCCGGAAAGGTCTGCAGGCCTGTTGCATCAACAGTAAATGCAAAGTTACCATTACCAACTGATAGAGAAGAGAGTTCTTCAATTTCTTGTACGCGGGGATTATTTCTTTCAACAAGAGCATTCCTGCCAATCTTTTGTACTTTTCCGGTTTTACAGGCAAAAAGCATAAATAATGGCAGAACCATCAAAAAACATTTTCTCATATTATTCTATTTTCGTTATTCCAATCTATCTTAAATTAAATTCGTATAGATGCCCTTATGTTACAGCTTCACTAAACTGAACAAGAATTTTAAACAGCTATTAAAAATCAAACGGTTATTCTCAACACGTAATACAAAGCCACAGCCAAGTAACTTAAAGGTTGGATTCACCAACCAGCGAATTCAGATACACCTCCACATTGGTGTAGTTTTTACTTAAAGCGTATTTGCTGCCATCTTTTGCCGAATTTGAATTAAGGCCATGTTTAATCTCCCAAGCGTCAGGTATACCATCTCCATCACTATCTTTAGGGTAAATTCCTGTTGCCAATTCCGGCCATCCTCCAACTGTATCTTGAGAATCAATTATCCCTTTATTTCCTCCTCCATAAGTTTCTCCTCCTTTTGCGGTCCCCGTACGGACTTCTTCTATAACTCGTTTATCATAACTATCGCGGTGCAAACTGCAGCCTGCACTTTCCAATACTTTATGATATGCAGCCAAAGCCAGGTCCTGATAAATAGGGACAGACACAAAGGGTTCGGTTGCTCTTATTCTATTCTTTTCTCCGATACCTTTCCAGTTATCTGCCGTAACAACTTTACTGCCTTCCATAATATTATCAGCAACATAGTAAGCACCTGTACCGTCTTCTGCAGGATCAAGGAACCATGCCTTTTTTTCTTCAGATGTAGCAGGTCCTGGTTTATAATAGTTCGCAACAAAATTCACCTTGTTTCCACGGCCGCCACCATATGCTGATTTATAACCCCAGTTATATACTACATTATTCCGAAAGTCTACCGGGTTGCATCCGTCAGAAGCAAAGCGAGGATTACGGCTACTGTGATGAGCGATGAGATTGTGATGAAAAGTAGCACCACAGCCTCCCCATATCCCTCCGAATCCGTGAGCACCTTTAGAATGTGATGCTTTTGATAAACTATGACTAACTATACACCATTGGACGGTTACATTTGTAGAATTATAAACTGATAGGCATTCATCTACCGACCATGATGCCGAACAATGATCCATGATTAGATCCTTTACACGGATTGCTCCCATGGCATCATCTTCAATTGCATGTATATCGCCCATTCGTACACGAACGTAGCGGACAATGACATTATTAGCTCTTACATAAAGCGGATAACCTTTTAAACAGATACCATCGCTGGGAGCACTTTGCCCGGCAATGGTAATACTGTCATTGTATATTACCAACTTAGACTGTAAATCTATTGTCCCGTCTACGGCAAAGACAATAATCCGGGGACCTTTCTGTTCGATAGCATTCCTTAAACTACCTTCGCCAGAATCGTTGAGATTAGTCACTGTATAAACTTTCCCTCCTCGTCCTCCGGTTGTGAATTTCCCAAATCCTTCGGCACTGGGAAACGCCAGAGCTTGTCCTGCTGCCGGCCTGTAAACACACGCCAAAACACAGCATACAAGTAAAATTCTCAAACTTATCGATTTATAAGTCCCTCTCATATTATCTGTATAATGGATGTTGTTGCGCTCTCAGCTCCGGATTCTCATTCATCATGGTATTGCTAAGCGGAAGCAATTCTGTTTTATTTTTTGTTAATCCATTGAAAAAACGGGTAACCCATATTGCATCTGCTTTTAACTCATTATTGTAAAACATCGCACCGGTATTGGTACCGTATAAATTCACTAAAGTATAGCCGTTCGCTGTCAGCAGATTTTTTTCTGTTTGATCTGGCTCGGTTAAATACGTTTTATAAATCGGTAACCCAATAGTAGGTTCTTCAAAGACTGTCATGTTAATTCTTTTATAGGCTGCAAACTTTGGAATATTCGCATATTTCCCTGTATGATTTGCCATATCAATTAACTTGCTCTTTTCATCCATTAAAGTTTCATATTGCACTCCCCAACGAACAAGGTCTGTTCTTCTTACACCTTCAAAAGCAAGCTCCAGTTTACGCTCTTTGATAATAGCATTCAGGAACTCTTGTGGATCTGTGGGTGTAGCTCCTATTTTTGCGGCATCGTTTTTAAATGCGCGCAGTCTTACTTTTTCATAAGCTTCTTTTGCATCATCCGTCACTCCGTTAAGCTTACTTTCAGCCTCTGCAAACATCAATAAGATATCCGCATAACGTAATATTGGTGCATTGACATCTCTTCTGGAATCACTGGATCCTCTGTCTTTTTTCCATGTTGCGCGATATTTACCTATTGTTCTGCTGGGATAAGCATTCATGGAAGCAGTACCTGCTGCATTTAGTATCTCATAATTACAAATGCTTGCGTCACGACGTTGGTCCCCTTCTTCATATTCAAAATATAATGTTGGCATAGCCGCAATCTGAGGTCCCGATTTACTGTAAGTGCTTCCTGTTGGTGTTGAAATGCCGGAGGTATAAGCTAACCGTACATCCGGATGGTTTGGACCATACATACCAAACTCCCAAATCGACTCATCATTATATCTTTTTGTCAGCAGATCTCGCCAAAGTTTATCGAAATCACTAACCAGACTGTTTTCGTTCTGGATCATAACCGCATTGCAGGCATTTCTTGCTATAGTGTAAAGTTCGGTAACGCGAGCAGCATCAGGTCTTATAGCCAGTTTTACCGAACCGGCGTCATAAGTATCCAGATTCCAACGCAATGAATATCCAGCAGCATGAAGTGCCACGCGGGCCAGTAAACCATAAGCTGCCTGTTTAGATATACGCTCTGACGGAATACCGGCTTCTTTTTTCCATGGAATAAGCTCTGTGGCTTTCTGCAGGTCTGCTACACACTGATCATAAATTATATCTCTATTGGTACGAGGCAGCGTAAAGGTGGTTGCATCCATTGTTGGGATTGTAGAGAAAGGTACATCTCCCCAAAAACGTACTATATTGAAATAAGCATAGGCGCGAATAGCATAAGCTTCCCCTAAAAGTTTATCTGTTAATATTTTATCTGAACCACTTTTTGACGCCAATGCTGTAATCCCTTTTATACAGCTATTTGCTCTTTCCGCAGCAGAGTACATTGCTGTATAAGTACTATTAACCGTATTGGTTGCATCATAGGCATAACGAGCAAATATTTCTTTGCTGTTATTATTCTCTGTAGACATACATTCGTCTGTACCGGATAAAAGCTGGTAATACATTTCCTGACTGATCACGGCGCTATATGCTCCAAGTACAGCCATTTCCGCTTTACTGGCATTTTCAAAAGTGGTATTTGTATCGAATTTAGATTCGGATGGCATATCCAGCCATTTTTGACAAGAACTAAAAAGTAATAGTATGCCACAAAGCGAGAATATATCGATAATTTTTTTCATGTTATTCAATTCTTTGAGTTAGTTAAAATGTTAGGTTTAATCCTGCCACAAAACTGCGTGTTCTCGGATAGGCTGAGTTATCAATGCCTCTGGTTAATATTTGGTCAGAAGCGGAGACTTCAGGATCATATCCTTTATACCTGGTGAAAGTGTGAACATTGTTTGCAGTACAGAATATCCTTAAATTATTGATATGTACTTTTTTTGTAAGCTGTGCAGGTAAAGTAAACCCTAACGTGATGTTATTGATACGAAGGAAAGAACCATCTTCCAGATTATAATCTGTTTTTTCAACAGTGGCTGTCTCTTTATTTGCTCCGTTAAGACTCCAGATAGCATCACTTGTAAACTGGTTCGGATTAAGTTCTGCCAGGCGTTTTAGATCTTTTGTTTCTTTCCCTGTAGCAGGATCTACCAATATATAATGGTTTACCATATTGCCGGTGGCATTCTGATTAGGATAATAAGGTCCTATGAAACGCTGAGTATTCATATTAAACACCTCATTGCCATAACTAAAATTCATAAACACGCTTAAATCGAAACCTTTATATATGAAAGTATTATTTAAACCTCCAAAGAATTCAGGTTCTGCACTTCCTAATACAGTCCTGTCCTGCTCGCTCCAAACCGGATTCCCATTGTTATCTGTCTGGCCTGCAACAGGGATAAATTTGATATCTCCAGGTTTTATGGCCGCAACCTGAGCTGCGTTTAAACCACTTTTGCGAGGGACACCTGCTTTCAGTGAATATGTTCCGTCCAGATTTTGGTTAAAATCTTCCGTAGTATAAATTCCTCCGTATTTAAATCCGTAGAACTGTCCCAGAGGCTCTCCCTCACGAACAATAAACTCCATACGGCTATCTACACTGGTAATCATATACTTACCCACATCGCCATATAGTTTTTGCACTTTAGATTTATTAAAGGACATATTCAAATCGGTACGCCATTCAAATCCACCGGCTCTTACGTTAACTGTATTAATCACAAACTCTACTCCCCTGTTACGTATAGAGGCGATATTCTGGAATTGGTCGTTATAACCCGAAGATTTAGCAATTCCGTTTTTAATCAGTAGATTGTCCGAAAGGTTATTGTAAACATCAAATGTTAAATTGAACCGGCTTTTGAATAAAGATAAATCCAAACCAAGATTAGAAGACTTAGTTCTTTCCCACACCAAATTTGGATTTCCCAATACACTTTGAGGTACAAGCGCAGGAGCTTCTGTTTCTCCAATCCAGTACCTGCCCCCCTGATATTGTGTCACATACATATTATCATCGATATTACTATTTCCTGTAATACCGTAACCTCCACGTATTTTCAAGCTGTTAATGAAAGTAAGGTCTTTCATAAACTGTTCTTCAGAAATACGCCATCCTACCGAGGCAGAAGACAATGTTCCCCATTGATTTTCTCTGGAAAACTTAGATGACCCATCACCACGAACAGTTGCCGACAACAAATACTTATCTTTGTAATTATACATCAGACGACCAAAAACAGAAACTATACCTTCTCTTCCCTGGCTGGATTCCGTTATTTGCTGTCCTGCCATTGAGGTATTATTCAATCCAAAATTATCTTTTGGAAACTTCAGGTAATCGTTATCCAATTTCATGGTTTCTGTGTACCATGTTTCCTGGCCTAACATGACATTAAAGTTATGTGCGTTGGCCAGCGTTTTTTTGTATGTTAAGGTATTGGAAAGCTGTTTGGTCAACTTTTCATTATTATTTCTGCTTCCGTAAGGCCCTTGTTTTTCTCTGGCCGCAGATGTACGCCCGTCGTCAAAATAATCGCTACGGACCTGTTGCCAGAAATAGCTTCCTGCTGTACGGAATGTCAAATCTTTTACCCAGGGAATATCTATTTCTAACGCAGCGTTGATTGTTGGCTGTCTGGTATATCTGGTCTGCGTAATGGCATCATTGGTAATAATTGGATTGGATATATCGTACTGACTATCATAAACCAGCATCTCATCTCTGATATCCGAGTTAATCATCTGTTCGTTAGTAAATCTCACCCCTCCAGTAGGTGGTTGTAAAAGGGCCATTTTAAGTCGTCCACCTAATGAACCACCTCCTTTTATAGTATTCGCATTGAGGCCTATATTTGCATCGAACCTTATACCTTTATATAATTCGTGATTAAGTTTAAGACGCAGGCTATTTTTATTATAGCCGGTTTTAGCCAGAATACCATCTTGTCCGATAAAGTTATAGTTTACTATAAATTTAGTCTTTGCTGTTCCTCCGGATACAGAAATATTGTGATTTTGCATTAATGCCGTACTGCCAAACATAATATCCTGCCAGTCTATTCCTTCTCGATTGCCATAATCTCTGGCTATGCGTGAATAAGCATTGGTATAAAAATCCGGATCACTCACATTTCCTCCAAAATAGGATGCGAAATTATTCTCCTGTCCTCTTAATACCTGGTATTCATACTGATATTTCACATAATCTTCTACTCCAAGCATATCTAATTTTCTACCCAATTTCTCAAAGCTGAAATATGTATTATAGTTCACCGCAGTCTTTCCTTCTTTCCCCGATTTTGTTGTAATCAGAACAATTCCGTTAGCTCCACGCGCTCCATAAATCGCTGTTGCTGAAGCGTCTTTCATCACATCTATAGACTCAATATCATTAATATCAATATTTCTAAGCGCATCATCCATCTGGAAGCCATCTACGATATAAAGGGGTTTGGTACTTTGAGTGATAGATGTTCCACCACGTACCAGGATATTGATATCTGCACCCGGCGCTCCACTCTGGGTAACTACATTTACCCCAGCCATCTTACCTGTAATAGCCTGTGCAGTGGTTGCTGCAGGTATATTTGCAATATCTGAGCCTCTGAGTGAAACACTTGCCCCAGTTAAATCCTTCTTTCGGGCTACTCCATATCCAATGACCACAACTTCATTCAACAAATCAGTATCTTCTTTCATGATGATGTTGAACGTTGTCTGCTCTCCTACCTTAATCGTCTGGGTTGCATAACCAATGTAGCTAATTTCCAGGCTGGCATTTGGCTTTACATTTAAAGAGAATCTTCCCTGGGCATCTGTTATTGCACCTAGTTTTTCTCCAATAACCTTAACTGAAACTCCTATAAGTGGCTCTCCACTGGCTTCTACTACAGTTCCCGTGATTCTATTTGTAGTTTGAGCAAATGCCATTTGCAGCGCTGAACAAAAAAATAGCGAAAACAACAACAATCTCAATGAGAGTTTTTTTGGTCTTTCTTTCATAGTTAGTTAATTAAATAGTTAGATAAATAATAGCCTATTGTATATCCTTTAAATTATCTCAAAAGAGTTATCGCCATAATCCCTACTATAACTTCATTCACTCTGGTTTCTAAACTGATTTGTTTTAAAACTTTACTTCCGTTTAGAGGTACGTCTAAAATGGTGGCTGCCCCGCCTTCTATACCGAAGGCGCTAAAACCGGCGATTGTTTTAAATGATTGATTATTTAAAGTGATATTACCCGTTTTTAAATGCAATCTTGGAGGTCTTGGATAATTGATAGCAAAGGCATAATTATCTACAAAATAATCCTGCTCTATTGGCCACCAGTTCTCCGGATTCTTAAGTTCCAGCAATTCCTTACTTCCATCGGCATACTCAACTGTTATCATCGCATTTACAAGTCTGCTTTGCATATGATTTGTAGTCCCTGCCATGAGTATATATGCATGTGAAGACTTTCCGTTCAAAGGCAAGTTTATTCGGGAGGGAAAATTATCCCATTGCGATGTAAATACAATATTTTTAGCTGATGTAGCGGAAGGTGTTAAAAAAGGAATTTGATTATAGAGAATTTTCCCCCCATTTTGTTGTGACTTTAGTCTTAAACCACTGTCATCAATTTCTGGATTAATCAATGGATAACACCAATTCCCAATACCTTGTGTAGGTATCTGCAAAGTGGTTGTAGATGGTCTGGGATTAAGGTACTTATTTTTAAATATCCGATTAAGCTGGTCGTTAAAAGCTGCAGTGATATTTATTGTTTCAAAATCTGTCGCAGGCTTTCCGTTAATATTCCAGTTAATCACAACAGTATCCAATAATATCTTATCGTCTTTCCTTAGGGTAATCCGATTACTTCCCGGAACCAAAACGGCTTCTTCATCGATTGTAAACTCATTGTTTCCTTTTTGTATGTTCACATTCCGGATATAAGCTCCTGGTTTACCATCATTTACAATTAACGATGCAGCGACATTCTTACTACTCGAAATATCAAAGGCTATTTGTTGAGCTTTTTGCTTGATGTTATAACTAAGATATAAAGCCGGAATAAGCTTAACATGGATAGGTTGAAACCAGGACATTTGACCACTTTTAACCTTCACAAAAAAAGTTTTGTCTCCCGGTTTGTTTTCAAAATCTGATTCGATGCGCTTTGTACTTAATTTACTATCCTTAAGTATTTTTTGCGGATCATAAAGTGCCAGAAATTCAACTTGCTGCTGTGCCGTAAGATTTAGATTTTCATCAATTGCGTAACACAAATCTGTATTAACAGGTATACGCTCATCTCCCCACTCTATTCTTACTTCGTAAACTTTCTCGGTTCCACAATGAATAATAATCGAAGGCTGCCCGATGCTATTTTGTACAGGAGACCAGCTTGATGGCTTTCCATTTATACTTATCTTCTTTATTGTGTTACTATATGATCTCAATTTCAATTCTAGATTCATCTCGAATGGAAACTTCGAATTCAATTTGTAGGTCTCTATATTCTTGTTACGCTTGAAATCAATATCTATATCGGGGATAGACAAAGAAGCATAATCCCAGGACTGAGGCAACCCCGGTTCCACCAATAGTTTATTCTCAAATGCATCCGGTTGAATGCCAAAAAGTCCCTCAACCAAACCTCTTCCAACCATGGCTATAGGGTCTGCGAAATCCCGGTATAACTCGCCACGCATTGCATCGTAAGAAGACAATTGTTGGAAATTACCCGGACTCGCACCTAAATACATACTTTCTATCAATGCACTTTCCCAAAGTTTAAAAGCTGCTTCACTTCTACCTCCTTGCCAGTAAGCCAAAGAAGTATGCATAACCTCTGCCAGAGCCACATTATTGACCGACCATGTATAAGGATGCCAGTTCGTGGTAGAAATGGTATAATAATCTTTATCGCTCAGTCCCTTCGCTCTTATCGGAATGTGCGGAATCTGAGTATCTATGTATCGCAATGATTGATAGGCTTCGAATGCATCAGGTACTCTGGAATCAATAGCATGATATATGCTCCAAACACCAGCCTGCGGATGAAGAAGTTTATTTCCTAATTTGTCGACAAACTCGGCATACCAACCTCTATCAGACATCCATAATACTCTCTGCATGGCTTTAAGAATGTGCGAGGCTTCCTTTTCATAGGGTTCCGCATCTTTTCCTAAAATTTTTGCTAAACGGGCCATCTCTCTATTAGCCCGATAATTATATGCAGTTGTGTGTGTTACTCCACCACCACTGTATTGTAAGCCATCACTCGCCCAAATGGCGGCGTAAGCATCGTATAATCCATCTCTATCCGCATCATAATTTCTCTTTTCCCATTTGATGTTTCTTTCGAGCGCGGGCCACATCTTTTCCAGGAAAGACAAATCGCGTGTCCATTTGAAATGTGTATAAATCTGATCAAAGAACACCAAATTCATATTGTAATGATGAGGTCGGTTATTAGCATTTGGATTTCTACTGATATAACCAGAACTAAACATGGACGTCCCCATCACTTCCTTCTGCCGGGCCAGATTAAGTGCAGTATCGGATACTACAGGGCCATCTTCCGGACTTAATACCTGTGAGTTCGCATAACTGGAAAAATGCGCTTTTGCTCTATCATGCCAACCCAGTATGTCAGCAATATAGGCACCTCGCCAGGCATTTAAGCGCATCCGCCAGGCTACAGCTCCATGAAGATAAGTTGGAAATTCCCAAATGCCGTCTGCCGCAATTGCCAGTGAGCCTCCTAAAGTGTTGATAAAAGGATCGGGAGTATTCACTTTAACACGGTCTACTAAGCTTTTTCTTGCGGCTTCAGCATCGTTAAACTCTTTTTTTAATGATTTATAAGTTTGCACTTGTTCCGCCTCTTCCGGTTTATAAATGCTGAAATAATACGTTTGGTCAGTATCTATTACCATGTGCCCGGTAAAAACAGGAGCATCTTTTATATCGTTCTCTAAGAAAGATAAGGGGTCTTTTTCTGAAGATATGTTTACGATTTTATATGAAGCTTTCGGGAAAACACCAATAAGCGTCCTTTTTTTATCCGGCGTGGGTGCTACCTTGCCAGATCCGTATCTTAATATAAATCCGTTATCGTGAAGTCGATATTCGTTATCCAAACAATTTTCTCTATGCAGATAAAACACAGATTCAGGATCAGCACCAATATCCCCTTCTCTTGAAAAACGTTTCCCGCTTGCACCTCCGAATACCCATATTAGATTTAGATTTTTGGCTGTGTTCACAAATGAAGCCTGAATTAACAGTCCATCTCTGTTCGAACTCGATAAGATACTAAGCAATATTTTCCCTTGTCCTAAATATTCCCTATCACTAATCTCATACAACATTGAGCCGGGTCTATAACTGGCTTTAATTGAACTAAACTCTGTGATCCACTTACTTTTACCTGCTATAGATACAGCAAAACGTAAATTACCTCCCATCCCGGGTCCATATAAAGCAAATTCAGGCAAATCTCCTGCTTCGGTGCGGTAAACTGTATTCGTTCCGTAAAGTGCTCTGTTGAACTTTTTGTTTCCGTTGTATATTACGAAACTGTCTCCTTCGGGTCGGTACCTTAAGCTTTTTTCCTGTGATTGTTTCATTGCCCCTGTTTGTTGAGCAATCACGCTTGTTTCATAAAAACTAAGAACAAAAAAACAGGTTAAACTAAATACCAATACCATTCTAATCTTTAAATCAAGTAGCTTCATAATCTAAAATTTCCTCTTCTTAAAAATACTTCTTACTATATCTTCAGCGGTTCACCTACCAGCTAAACGGCAAATACCAGTTTTCTTTATTGCTTAACTTTGCTTTAACTGCAGCAGCGCTTGCATTATCTCCCGCAGCTTCAAATTTGGCAGCGACTTTATTGGCCAAATATTGAGGGTCTGTCCCCTGTCTTCTTAACGCTATACGTAAAAGATCTGGCCACCTGTACCCCTCAAATGCTAATTCCAATGCGGCTTCATTAATAATTTTATCTTCAGTGTCTTCTGTATTATCCGAATCAATAGGCACATTTTCATTTACAGCTCTTCCTCTGATTCCTATATTCCGGTACCAGTTCCCATTTATGGTTCCCGTAGAACCATCAAAATCGAATGGTGCGGGATTGGTAGCATAAGTTTTTCCCTTGGTCTTAAAACCATCATTGATAACAACTCCGGCAAGTTCTCCATATCCTGCTCTATTTGCGGCTTCTGCATATCTTAAATGCATTGTTGCAGCTCGGTAAAGCACCCAAACACCCGTTTTTTCAAAAGGAGTTAGCGAAGAAAATTTTAATGTGTATTTTCCTACCTGATATTCATTGTTCATTTTTAAGATGTAAGACGCCCCTACACCTCTTCTATCTGTTAAGCTACCATCTTCACGTACTTGCTCGTCCCAGTTTTTTACCGACCATAAAGAAGGCTTAACCTCATATTTTAAAGACACTTCAAAAAGATCCAACAAAGGGTTCCTCGGTTCAAAATCCTTATTTAAAGGAAGTGTCCACATGCGCTCTATATTTACCTTGCGTGTCGCCAAATCTTCCGTAAAAATGGCCGACCATGGCATAGCTACACCAGTCGCCATTAAGTTAAACAGGCCGCTATTATCATTTACAATCCTATAGGTATCATATTTATCAATTGTTTGATCAGCATTTGTAGTTGAATAAGTATCAAGCTCCATTATATTCTTATATATTTCCGCAGCTTTTAAATAATTGCCTTTCCACAGATTAAGATCTGCTATCAGAGACTTTCTATGTATAAAGAATTTATAGACCCCATTTTGTATCGGATACCCATTCATATCCATAATTAATGTCGGACTTGCAGCGGAAGTATTCTGATTTAAATAAATTGGCGGTATCGAATTGGTAAAGTCCAAAAGCCGGTCTAACAGTTGATCAAAATTAAGTTTGGGAAATTTGGATTCATCCTTAATCGCGTTGATATCTACAACTGGATCTGTAACATAGGGTATATACCCGAAATGAATACCCAACTGCAAATATAGCCAGGTCCTTAACATCCCTGCTTCGGTGTATCTCTGATAAAACTGTGTTGCATCCAGAATATTTTTTTCTTTCATTATCTGAAAGTTGTGCATAGCATCATTACAATTTAAAATGAGCTCGTAATAAGGCTTGGGAGAAGCATATGGATTATCTTTAGATATCTGGTGATAGTTAATTTCCTTTATATAGGCATTAGATTTATAAGTTCCGTCTAATAAATCACCTCTAAGTTCATTTAATATTATATACTTATCTGCCAAAGTAACGAGTTTCCCGTACAGTCCTATTATTGCTGCATCGGCATCATAAATAGACTGATACATATTTTCTTTCGCCAGGGTATCTTCTGGCTTGATATCAAACATCTTTTGACATGAACTAAAAATTACAGCACAGGACAAAATTGATAACACATATTTTTTTATACTTTTATTTGGAGTCATATTTTATCTCTTTTTATTTACAGACCTATTCTCAGACCTAATTGAACGGACTTATATTGAGGATTTAAACCTATGTCAACACCTCTTGAAAAAATGCTGGTATTAGCGCTAAATTCAGGGTCGTAACCTAAATAATTTGTCATAGTGAAAAGATTGGTAGCAATAGCATATATAGAAGCATTTCTTACAATGTTACTTTTTAGCGGTATGTTATAGCTGAGTGATATTGTTCTTAGCCTTAAATACGAACCATCTTCGATCCACCTATCAGAAAAACGGCTATTCATCAACGGATCTCCCCATGTCGCCCTGGGAATATCTGTTACATGACCATCTGTGCGCCACCGATTCATTGTTACAATAGATTGATTATTATAACCATCCATAGACTCTATACCTGCTCTCACAGCGTTATAAACGTCGTTCCCCACACTAAAAGTAAACAAGCTGTTTAACGTCCATCTCTTATAATCTACTTTTGTAAAAAAAGAACCTAAGAAGTCTGGGTTAGGATCACCTATAATTTGTCTGTCGTCCAGGTCTATTATTTTATTCCCATCTACATCTATAAACCTTACATCCCCACCGGCAACTGGGAAATATTCTGTATCTATTTTATTCTGAACTCCCGAAGAATTCGCTTCCTGGTCACTTCTATAAATTCCATTTGTTTTATAACCGTAAAACAAATTAGCCGATTGGCCTACTCTGCTCAGAATAACTGCACCATTGTAATTACTTATTATTTCATTTTGTGGCAGGCGGGTAATTTCATTTTTATTCTTTGCAATAGTTACTCCAAAGTCCCATTTCAAATTTTTCTGATTAATCAAACGACTATTTATACCCAGTTCGATTCCGGAATTTGTCATTGCACCTGCATTGGTAATTACATAACTGAAACCTGTCGCATCAGGGACAGGTTGATAAACCACTAAATCCTTAATGTTATGATTGTAATAATCCAGACTTAAATTCAAACGTTCGGTAAAAAAAGAAGCTTCCAGTCCCAGATTGAACTTTGCGTTTGTTTCCCATTTAATTTCAGGGTTGGCTATATTACCACGTAATAGTCCTTGTCTTCCAAGGAAATTTTGTGAAACATAGTAGCTGGTTGATGTGTAATTTCCTATATCGTCATTGCCAACCAAACCATAACTTGTTCGCAATTTCAAACTCTCCACAAAAGAATTATTGGCCATAAAGTCTTCTGCGGACATTAACCAGGCTGCTGCAACAGATGGTAAAAACGCATAATTTACTTTATTAATAGTCAAAGTATTTCCTATTTCTCTTCCAAATCTGGAAGATGCATCTGCCGCAAGGTTAAACGTAATAAAGTACTTATCCTTAGCAACATAGTTAAGATTTGCGTATGTATTTAACCAGTTCCATTTGCCCAAAGAACCTCCTATTGTCCGCAATGTAGATTGGCCTGCATTTAATGTAACAAAATCATCACTAGCGGTATTATAAGCTAAAGCGGTATCATATTCGGTCTTGTTATTATTGTATCTAAATCCAATATTTGCCTGTATTTTATGATTTCCCGTAAATGATTGTCTATAGGATAGATAAGTGTCGGTGTATATTGAAAAAAACCGTTGTACACTTGCCGAAGCTTCATTGTAACCGTCTGCAACCTGCAAAGTGACTGGAGCAATTCCAACTTCAGGTACGAACAAGTTCTCTCTCCCTTTGTCAAACGTTAATCCAAATAGTGTATTCAATCTGAATTTTTTATTGAATTCATAGTTTAAACTTAAACCTCCCATAAAACGATATCCGTTTATCTTATTAATCATATTGTCAGAAACAATGGCTTCAGGGTTACTAATACCAAAATCGTCTGCATAGGATAAATTAGGGGAACTAATATTATTCTCGTTCACTATATAAGGCGATAAAAAAGGGGCTTTTACCAATGCTGTATATACTGGCGAAAGTCTGGAATCTAGTCCCTGATGATTCAAATCACGCTCATTTCGGGAGAATGAAAGGTTGATTTGCCCTTTAAGCTTTTGTGTCAAATTTAAGTCGGCATTAAATCTGGTCTGATATCTATTAAGATTAGTACCAACAACAGATCCTTTATTCGTAAGATAGCCCAAAGACAACGCGTAAGTTGCAATATCATCTCCCCCGGTAACTTTTAGATAGTAATTTTGGCTTGCTGCATTATCTTTAACCAGATTTTGCCAGTCTGTATTTTGATGATAGTTGTAGTAGCCAGGAGTTTGTTGACTGGAAAAATAAGGAAGTTCATTAATTTCCTGGTTGGTTAATCCCTTACTTCTTAAAATATCAGACAAATAAGTTCTATACTCATCCGGTCCAAGAACAGGAGTACTTTCTCCCGCAATATTATATCCGCCATATGCTCCAAAATTCAGTCTGGTAGCTACATCTTTCGCCTTAGCAGTTGTGATTAGTATAACACCATTGGCTCCTTTAGTCCCATATGTGGATACCGCATCTTTAATGACAGTTATGTTATCTATGTCTTTTATATCTATAGTACTCAACGGGTTATTTTCATAACCATTAACAAGAGACGTCCCATACGATTTGGTGTCGAATAACATCCCGTCAACAATTACTAAAGGTTGGTTATTGGCGTATAAACTACTATAACCCCTTAAATATAAATTAGCCCCAATATCAGGAGATCCGGATTTACGTAAGCTTTCTACTCCGGCGACTCTGCCCTGCATATAGGAGTCTACTGTCTCGTTAGCACTATCCCAGGCACCTTCTGTATTAACAGATGTTACAGAATAGGGAACCAATTCTTTCAATGTTTCTCCATGAGGTAACATTACTTTTCCATATACAACCGAATATCCATCTTGATATAGAGACACCTCTATTGATTCTTTTCCCTTCACAAAAACTTGCTTCCTGCCATAACCAGCCGCAGAAACGAATAATGAATAGTGGTTAGATGGCGTTTCAATAGAAAAAATACCGTTCTCATCTGTGATAGCAGCTGAAACCTCGGGAATAGAAATATTAGCTCCCGGAATACCTAAACCAGTAACTGCATCCTTAACTTTCCCTGTAATTAATGAAAAATTTTCTGCCAGCTTAGTCTCGGGCTTTTTTTCCTGGTTTTGAGAAAAACACTTCTGATGGAAAAATCCTGTTAAGAAAGCTGCCGTGAAAACTATATAAGCAAGTAATCTATTTTTTTTAAACATATCGTTAGGTTAATGCGATTTAGTTAATAGGAACAAGTTTGATGTAATTTACTGCAAGCGCTGTTGGCGCTGACGATGTGGCCCCCTCTGAAGATAGTAAATAGACGTATTGATTATACCCCTTATGCAACACCTCTATAGACGCCCCTGCATCTATTTCATTTAGAGTACTGGAATCCCCCTCATCATATACCGGTACCTGGAAATAAGGTGTCTTTGGCAATTCTGGGATCTCATTACGCCTGTGCCCAAATGCTACCGCCATAGAAAATGGTACACTAAAGAATGTATTTCTAGCGCGCACATATACAGCATACTTCGTTGTATATCCCGCTATTTTATAACGGAAGTAATAAAGAGGACTCGGAGAACTGGTTATGTTCGGCGTTTCAAGTTGTCTGAAAATGTTATTATTAAAATCCTTTAGTATTTTAACACTGGTCGTTGACGGTACTCTTAAGGAATCTAAAGCAGTACCGTCTATGACAATCGTAGGAATCTTATTGGTTAACATTTTATAATTTAGCTTATTTACCACATAGGCGATCCCGTTACTTAATCTTTTTGTTTCTATTATATCTTCCTGATTAACTTTTAACTTAACGCCTGTTATACTGGTTAGAGAGTCATTCAGAACTGCTCCTTCCTGGACTCCATTGATCACCAAATCTTTAATAATATGCCATTTAGTTAAGCTATCTGCAGCTGATTCCAAAGGATTTCTATTAAAATCAGCCAGCTGCTGGTATTCGTAATCAAAGCTGCTATCATTTAAAATGATAAAAGTTAAGAGGCTATCTTCACTTGCTATATTGGATACATCTTCAAAGAATCTATTCTTCTTAATTTCCAGTGTGGTCCCTTCCTGATAAACAGGTTCGTTAGTTACCGGATCGTAATACAAAACCACTCCTTTTGAGACATCCAATCCCATGTAGTTTAGTTTTTCTATAAACTTCGCTTGTTTGTTATTTAAAGATTGTAAATACTCAAAAGCATTTGGTCGAGGTATAGCAACTCCATCAATCAAATGAATTACTCCGTTTTTAAAATATCTATCAGCTTCCTTTATAGGATGATCTTCAAAATTATTCTTCTGAAACCTCACTTTTTTCCCGTTTAGCGAAGAGATATAAAGTACACTTGCTCCTGCATCTTTAGTAAAATGGGCCTGATAAGCAATATGGTTTTCAATAAAGCTTATTAACAGGTCGGTATCATTGATTAAAGACTCGTCTAAATTCTCCAGCGCAGTATTTGTAGGAGCCCAAACGGTAAAAGCCCGGGATTCCTGCAATTTCTTATCGACTCCAGATTTTTTTAATAATTCATGAAATTTAGACAAGTTTGGATTCGTAGCTATTTCTTCTAAAACAGTCCTGTTTAAAATTTGAATGTCGACCTCAGTTCTATCTTTCCATGGATCCTTACACGAATAAAATAAAGCACTAATTAAACAAGCACAGCACAACAATTTTTTATATAAAATCTTATTCATAACTTTTTTGGCATATTTGAGACTAACTTATTACGGCCTTAAAATTAAATCTCCATTAACTTTAAACTTAGGATACTGTTGGTCGTCATTTATGGGAATAAACTGAATCAAGTCGATATTATTTGTGTTCTGACTTCCATTTGGCCCTAAACCCACAGCTTCTATTCTTAGCCAATATCTTCCAGTCTGTGTTATCTCCGCTATTCCCATATTTCTTGAAACCTGCGAACCGGCGGTGTTTTCCATATAGGTTTTCCAGCCTATAGCTTCTTCTGTGTCTGCTGGCTGTCCCGGCCTCTTTGTTGAAAAACTCAAAGTTCTGCCACTTGCAAGAGGAACCCGTTCATCAGATGTTTCAAACCCTATGGATGCTTCTGCTATTACATTGGTTCCTCCATTGGAAGAACTCTGCGCTTGTGTATAATAGCCAACCCATACCCTGTATTTTCCTTTTATCAATAACGGTGTTTTAAACTCAACCCATTTAGGTCTGTTTGAAGTTCCTACCGGATCTAACGGCACAACTAAAACATCCATATTATAAGAATTTTTTGATGTACCAGCCGATCCATGTCTGTATATCAGTCCGACATTTGTAGACAGAGAGCCCTCCTGAATGCTTCCGGAAAATTTAACTTCTGAAAGGCTTAAAGCCTGTTCTTTTGAAAAGGCATAACTTTGCTTTCCATAATATTCCCTGTTTTTAACCATCTCAGGGAATGTACAAACATCAAAATCCACTCTGAAAGGCGACCTTTTCTTTATGCTAAAATGTGTTTGTACAAAATGTAATACACCATTGGTACAGGAAAGATCGCTCTCACCTCTTAACAGTTCTATTCCCGGTTCGTGTACTCCATTAAAAATATCGTCATTAATCAATGCTTTCTCCCCTGATAACTTAGCAGTTATTACCTCTAAGGGCACTAAAGTTGGATGTGCAGAAACACTAATAATATCTGCGATGTACTTTGCATCATATAATATATGATAGTTCATAAACAGGTATAAACTATCGGTTTCTTGTGTTGGATCTCCTGTATTTGAGTATCTATCTTTTAAATCCTGAAAGTTATTGATACCCGAAGCAGCTAATACTTGATCTGATTCTGCCAAAACAGTTAACCATTTCTTCTTATCGTCAGCATTGTTTGCGGGAAGTTTATCCAAATCATCAAAAATTCCCGTAGCTTTAAGTGCTTCTGTAAAAATGCCAAGATTAGGTATCTGTTCTATAGCTTTCGCTAAGCTTAGGCTCGCCGGTTCGAGAGGGGCATCAATAACATGTATTAAACCGTTACCTACAGATATATTAGACTCAACTACATAAGCCTGTTTGTTAATCTTTATTTTTGTTTGCCCTCCTACGTTTTCTGCTCCGGTCACCAAGTATTGACCATACATGGTTAATTGAGGAAGCTTTCCATCTGTAAACTGAGCTGTAGCAATTGAATCTTCAAGCAGATGAAATCTTATAAAATTACGCCACTCGTCATTATCCAAATCGTCTACAGAAGATTTCCCCTTAGATTTAAGGTATGAAGCTATCGCTTGATTATTGGGTGCAAAAAAAGTGTAGCTCCCGTAAGCATTTAAAAAAGAGGCTGTTCCCGACTTTTTCAATATCTTGCTTAATTCAGAAAACTGCTCAGGGTGACTATCAATATAAGTAGTCATATTAACCTGATCAGATACATTGGTGATTAATTCAGACTTTCTGCATGAGGTTATCAGTAAGCCTAATATCAGGCTTAAAACCCAAACACTTTTTTGTTTTAATATCTGTTCCATAGAGGTTTATTTATGGTTATTTTAATAGAATGGATTTTGTGTTAATAACTTATTCGACTGCAATTCTGTATAATAAATTGGTAAATAATGACTTCTATAGTCTTTATATTTATTTATCACAATCTGTTGTTTGCTGGGTAAAGCATTTGCAGAAGCTATAGAGATCAGCATATCGATATTCTCGTAATTATTTCGCTTGGCAAATCTTAAGATATCGTACCAGCGCTTTCCTTCAAATGCACATTCTCTGGCTCTTTCTCCAAGAATTAAATCGCCTATTTTTTTAGTTTCGTCAGGATTAGGAATTTCAACCAAGCCCGCTGTTGTTTGACTTAATGCATTCCTGTGTCCTCGTAAGTTTATAACTATATCCAATGCGGCCGAGCCATTGTCAGCATTTCCATTTTCCAGAAAAGTTAAGGCTTCTGCCTGCATCAAAAGAACGTCGGCATATTTGTAAACAATCCAATTGTTAATAGATGTAGCCTCTGTAACTCCCAATGTGAATTTAGATATGTTACCCGTAGCCTCATTGTATGACGTTCCGCTTCCCCTAACATCCCGATTATTCGGGTCAACCAAATCCACTCCATAAAGCTCACCTTCCACCACCCAATCATTTGCCTGAAATTCTTTAGCAGCTCTTGCAAACATATTCCAAAAAGGATTACGTTTTTCTATTGAGAAATTAATCTCAAAAACACTTTCAATTGAATTTCCGGTTCCATATACATTAAGCGCCCAAACCGGTTGTAAAGTTCCTTTAGGCAGTAATCGATATCTTCCTGATTCAATGACCTCTCTACACGCGTCTAAACATTCCTGATAGCGCTCTGTCCATAAATAGACATCTGCAAGAATAGTATAAGCAGCATATTTATTAATTCTTCCCCGATCTTCTGCCATTGTAGGATATGAAACAGGTGCATGATCAGCTGCGAACTTCAAATCAGATATAATCTGATCAGCGATTTCGCTCTGAGAACTCTTCCTCAGGGGGACAATATCTTTATCTGCGTTAGTTGGTTGTAGCTTTAGAGGTACCTCGCCGAAAGTTCTCAACAGATAAAAGTACATCAGTCCTCTCAGCCCATAAGCTTCGGCAAGATATTCGTTCATCTGAACCCTGCTCAGGGTTTTATCCGTATTCATAACCAGAGCTGCGTTTTTTATTACGTCATTACAAAAACTAATAGTCCGATAAACGGCTTCCCAGTTTGTTATGGAGTTTCTCGAGTCTATTTCGGTTCGAATAATAGCCAATTGATCTCTGGTAAGCGAAGAAAGTCCGGTAAGATCCTCATCATCAATAGAAAATCCGGTTTTGACCATATCTGCTCTGAGCTCTCCCCACATAAATAAGTATTTGGTCAATGGCATACTACTTCCGTCCAGCATAGACGCGTAACATCCCATTACCGCAGCTTTTAGCTGCTCTTTTGTCCTCCAATAATCTTGCTCTATTAATCCGTCTTCAGGCTGTAACTCTAACCATTTTTTACATGATGATAAGTTTAGAGCAACTATACAGATTAGCATTAAAAGCAGCTTTGTTGATATTAATTTTATATATACTTTCATGTTTCTTTACTTAAAATCCAACTGTTAACCCTAATGTAAATGTCCTTGATGGAGGCGTTAACGCGGTATCTTCCGGATAAGCGAAAGGACTATTTTTACCTACAATACTTACATCCGGATTTTGACCGGTATATTTTGTCCATGTATACAAATTGTAACCTGTTAAATAGACATTTGCGGTTTTTATTTTAATCCTGTTCAGAATATTCTGGCTGAATCTATAATTTAAAGTAACCGAACTTAACCGAATAAAAGACGCATCTTCGATATACCTATCAGAACCTAACCAGTTATATCCGTCGTTATACAAAGCTCTTGGCATATCGGTAACATCACCTGGGTTTCTCCACCGTCTTAACACTGCAGTACTTTGGTTATTCACACCATACATATTTGTAGTGGTTATTTGTGCAGTATTTACGATATCATATTTGTATCTGTAGCTAAAGAAAAGCCTTAAACGAAGCGCGCCTTTATAAGAAACTTCGGTTCCAAATCCCCCGCTAAATTTGGGCAGTCCATTTCCCAGGTAAACCATATCTTTTTCATCTATATTTCCATCATAGTTAATATCCTCATAGATTGCATCTCCTGCCTGAAAAACATAATCTACCACCGGATAGTTATATCGCATCCTAATCACCTGCCCATTAGGTCCTATTATTGGTTCTCCATTTTGGTCTCTGGCAATTGTAGCATCTTCATCTTTATATACACCTTTGTACTTGAAGCCATAATAAGATCCAAAAGGATTTCCTTCGATTAAATAAGATTTATATTTGCCCAGCTCCGGTAAACCCACCACGTTTTCTCTGGGATAAAATTCAGAGATAGATTTTATGCTATTGGAATTTCTTGAGATATTAAAGTCCAGATTAACTGTCCATTTTTTTCCTTTATATGGTGTAGTTTGTAACCCTATTTCCCACCCATCATTATTCATGGTCCCAATATTCATGTCAACCGACGAGTAACCGTTAATATTCGGAATTCTCAAATCTTTAAAGAACATGTCTCTTGTAGTATTTTGATAAATTTCCGCATCCAATTTCACACGTTGGTTAAACATCCAGAGGTTAAAGCCCAGGTTTTTACCTACTACAGTTTCCCATTTTAACTGTGTAAGCGCCATAGAGGATCTTCCCGTTGCAGCATTTCCCAGATATGACCAGGATACAGGCGAATAAGTACTGAAGTAAGCATAATTACTTCCTGGAGCATTGGGAGTAGATCCATAACTTAATCTAATGCTTAAATCGTCTAAGAAAGTTTCAAATTTTTTCATGAATGGCTCTCCGGACAATCTCCACCTTCCCGATATTCCCGGAAAAATGCCAAATCTGTTATCCGGACCATATTTAGAATTTCCGTCTATTCTGGCATTTAAACTAACAATATATCTATCAAGTAACTGATATTGAGACTGGAACACTAAACCCATCGATCTTGATTGGGAATTGGTAGACTTCAAATCAAGTCCCGACCCGTTGTTAGTGGATGGAATAGAAGGATCTTTTAAAAACGACGAAGCAGTATTAGCGGTAGTAGCATTATAAGAATTCGATCTGTTATCTGAAGTCTGGAATGAAATTAAATTCTGAAGGCTGTGTTTCTCATTATTAATCGGTTGATAAATTAGATTTAATTTTGTTTGTATGCTATATGCATCTCCATCCGAATCAGATGCCTTATTCACTGTTGTTTCTGAGCTTGGCCGGCCTGTAGCAATTTGAGGTAAGAATGTCTTCGACTTCGTATTGTTAATATCGAACACTACATCACCGGTAAAATAGAGTTTGTTCTGAGGCAGAATATTATAAGTCAAATTAAATCTTGGTGTAATTCTTTCACCTTGTAAGTAGCTAAAGCCTTCATTAGCCATAGCCAGTGGGTTATATGTACCTTTTTTTGTGTCAATGTACCGTCCTTGAATGTTGCTCTCCGGCGAAAAATAAACGCCTGTAATATCACCGTACTCATTAAACTCAAAAGGCGACATATTTGGCATTTTATTAAATGCAACGCTTCTTAAACTGCTGGTATAACTTAAATGGTTATCAACATGAGTATAAGTTAAATCTGTGCGAAAACGAAGTTTAGATGATATTATATAATCCAGGTTTACTTTGGCAGTTATACGCTTTAAATCTGTTCCCAAAGTAGTACCGGTTTGATTTAAATAGCCCAAGGAACCATAATATCTTGTTTTTTCACCGCCACCACTTACAGAAACATTATTATCATGAGTTACTCCGGTTTGCGTTATGGAACCTATCCAATCTGTATTATTACTGTAATTATAATAATAGTAAGCATCTAAAGGATCGTACTGGAATGCCTTATTTTGACCCTCATTACCCAGAAAATCTAATGGTAAACCAGTAGCATTCATAATCTGTTCGGGAATCAACATCGAGTATTGATTTCCGTTGAGCATAGGAATTGGATTAGGTTGATAAGCGAGTGAGCCTTTATAATTATAATTGATAGAAGGTTTTCCGACTCGCCCTCTTTTAGTATTGATTAATAACACACCATTCGCTGCTCTTCCACCCCACAATGCGGTAGACGCGGCATCCTTTAATACAGTGATATCCAAAATATCTGAAGGCGCTATATTTAATAATTGAGCATAGCCCTGGTCATCTGCCGTTCCAAAGTTAAAATCATCCGGAACCTCTGTCTCATACGGCATTCCGTCCAGAACTATTAATGGTTGCGACGATCCGCTAATGGACGAAGTCCCTCTTATTCGAATAGACATGCCGGCTCCGGGATCTCCTGAAGTTGCACCAAAATCGACTCCCGATAAGCGCCCCTGCAAAGCCTGATCTATGGAAGCAACAGGTATCTCTGCCAGCTTCTCTGCCGAAATGCTAACAATTGCTCTTGTTGTATTTCTTTCCGATACGGGTAAATCAGTTGCAGAAATTTCTTGCCTTCCAGTTACCGTTACCGCTTGCAATTCCCTTGCGGAAGACTCTAAAGCGATATTGAGTTCCAGTCGGTTATTTAATGCTCCAGAACGATAAACCTTATATCCAATAAAGGACACAGCTATCTGGTTTTGAGGGTTAGATACGCGAATAGCAAAATTTCCATTAATGTCTGCAACCACCCCTGTAATTGTACGCCCATCCTTATCCACTTCAATAACAGAAGCTCCCGGAATTGGTTGCCTGTCAATTTTGTCGATTACTTTACCTCTAATTGTCACCTGTTGTGCCTGCGTTACTAAACCGCTCAACAGAATAGTGGTAAATGCTATAAATATTGATTTTAGTAGTAAATTCATAATTAGGTCTATATAGGCTATCTATAATTTAAATAACTATTAATAGCGTGGATAAGGCATCTATTAGATAGTTGGTTACTATATTGAAAATTCGTTGTTGCTACCCCACTGGCTCCAACCGGAGTTCTTCCCGAAATCGTAAGCTGAGTGGGTGAATTAACTATATCTAATAAAATAGGTGTTCCCGTGTCATTTTGCAGCATACTTAAATAGGTATCCGACTTTTTCCCGTCTATTGCGATTGTTTCACCGTCTACAATATGATATAGGACGAACTTCCTCATTAATTCTATATCTAAAACATTTAAACCACTTTTCTTTAATGCTCCTGTAGTGGTATTTCCAGGTAAAAGCCCCGCCTTTACAGCTTCGGTAATAGCGGCATTTGATGGTGATAATATTGTGTATTTACTATCTATTCCAGTCTTAACGCCTGCAATGGATTTAGTGGCAGCGGTATAAATAGTATTGGTATTTGAAACAATCCAGTAAAAATCGCCATACTCGGCAGGATACTGATTTGCCAATTTTTCCAGGTGATACCCTACATTATTTGTGGTGAAAGACAAAAGATTATCAACATAATATGCAACGCCATTTATTGCATGCTCGACTTTAGTATATTTTATCTCCACTCCAGCATCTTCACTTCCGCTGGTTATTATATGCCCATTTTTGAATTTTACATAATCTCCACTCCTGGTCTCAACAATCCCTTCACCTGATAAACTTGAAATTTCGGCATTAGGAGTTATCCACACTCCCATCATAAACATTCTGGTTATATTTTCCCTATGAACATTATTATGGTTGAAACTACTTGATGTCGCTGCTTTATACCCCCACGCCGAGGTTGAAGCTCCGGCGCTGGATTCATTATACCTCCAACCATTCGCAGCTAATAAGTTATCCGGCATAATTAAGACTGTTTGTCTAATAGCTGGCTGAGATGTGTAAGGTTTCAAACCAGTAACTGCTTCATTGAAACCATAATATGTTAATGTTGCCGCCGGGTCCAGATAAGGTATACCATACACCGTTCTAAACACGTTTGCTTCATGAATTTTTGTGGTGCCATATAGAATGCCGTTACTAAGCATTTTCTTTTCACTAACATCCGACAATTCTATCGTAGCCGGTTCTTCCAAAAAATTAATCGAAGAATTGAACTTCGAAGGCCAGAGCGCTTCGCCCCACATTAAAGAGTTTATGAAATCTGTCAAAACACTTGCAGGAGTTGTAGAAAAAAATGTATTCCCATAATTTTTTAAAATCTTTTTACGATATGCGTCCAGTACGTCATTTGTAGGTACCAGCATCGTATAGCTGTTGCGTTGTGGTAAAGTACTGGAAGACAAGTTAAATCCGGGAATCTGGTAATTTTCGTTGTTAGGTGAAAATGCTAATCGCCCACTATATCCTTTAACGTATACCGAATCGCTTGATCCGGTAGCTATAAAGTTCTTATTAGTTATGTAAGCGTTTGCAGAATAAAATGCTAAAGAATCCAATAGTTTCGCAAATTCGCTGTATTGTGGGTTTATCCGTATATATTGATCAAGGCTTGGTAATGGCTCTATTACGTGATCTATGACATGAATGGTTCCGTTTTCAGCTGCTATATTTTTAGCATTCGGATCTACTGCGGCATTCACTACATTAAAACCTGTATAATTGGTATGGGGGAAGAAACTTTGGTAATCTATTTCCTGCAAGCCATTTTTTTCAAAAAAAGCCGCCGTAAAATATGGTATATATTTATTATTATTATCTCCATCATTGTAATTGGATCTGTTTAAATATACTGACCCGCTCCTTTCTGAAGATACATTCCTGTTAGTAGCTATTGTTTTAGATTTAACCTGATCACCTTGTTGGTTCACCCAGTCGTAATAGGCGGTTTTTCTTTTAAAAGCCTGACCCGAACCGTCTACATTATTTCCTGCCTGAAAAGTACTTAACTGGTCTTCCCTATATGAATTATAAACCAGCATATATCTAACAATAGAAGTTGCTAAAGAGTCTGAAATCTTATCAACCCCCGATATATTTTTATCTGCGAAATACCGTTGAAATGCGTCATCAGTTGGAGCAAAAAATGTCCACCATCCTGTTTCACTTAAAATTTGCTTATATCCTGCCTTATCTATTAAGGTAGTTAAATTTTTAAAGTTTCCTCTTTCTTCTAACTGTTGGTAAATGGGAGCTCCTAATCCTTCTGGCCGTTCGTAAAATTCGTTAAACTTCTTTTGGCAAGAAGCTAAAACAATTGCCACAAAAAGCAAATAATAAATTTTGTAAAATCTATTCATTTTTAGATCTAGTATAACTTGGTTAGTGGTTTATAAAATATTTTCAGCATTGCAACAAGGGTGCATCTGCTTACACTATAATTGTTAGTTCAAACATAGTCCATTGGTTAAATTTTGTGTTCTAAAAATTGACGTAATGTTTCTAAAAATTGACAAAAACGCTTTTGAAACCATTCTTGGAACATAATCCAATACGATCTACTCTGATCATATTGTAAACAGTTTATATTATTCGATAATAAGCTTTGATGAGTAAGATGTATCTCCGGCAGATACCGTTAATATGTATACTCCTGCCTGAATGTTATCAGAAAGTTTTATCTTAAGAATACCATCTTCTGCATTTAGCCGACTTTTATAAATCTCTTTCCCTGCCATTGAAAGAACACCAATAGTCGCCTGTTTAATGTCTTTTGAGACAGATACGTTTATTTGTTGCTTTGCCGGATTTGGATAGACAATAATCGCTTCTTTACTGTCCAATTGATAATTAACAGACCTAATGCCCAATACTTTTGAGTGACCATTTTTATCAAATTGTACTAATTTATAATAATTTGTTCCCAGGGTAGGTTCATTGTCCCATATGCTATAATATGAAACCTCAGCAGATGTTCCTCTTCCTGCTACTTCTTGCAGCAAAGAAAATTTCTTACCGTCAACAGAACGTTCAATTTTAAACTTTTCGTTATCTTTTTCAGAAGCAGTCTTCCATTGTATTCTGATCTTATTTTGTTCTGCCCTTGCATCAAAACTGATCAATTCTACCGGTAGCGTTTTACCTTCGGACAACACGGTAATTTGTGAGGCACTTAATGCATAATTATAAAATTGCACTTCATCCATAGCTCCCTTGAATGACGCATTCAAGTCATTATTATTTGCAAAATAAAGAGGCTCTGTTCCTCCTATTCCATTTGCAACACTTGTATTGCTTTCTGTCGCGGAAGCCACCTGTACTCCGTCTCTATAAATTTTTAAAGTTTTGTCGTTAGTATTTCTAACGAAGACTACATGCACCCAGTTATTGGTGAGAAATGCTGCACTACTAACTTGAGCTGTCGCTTTAGCTACGTCATCACAATCTACAGAGAAATAAATTAAGTTATTTTTCAGTTCAACTCCATACCATTTACCCGTCGTCCCTGTAGTTGTATTTTTAGCAAAAGTTCCTTTATGAAGTATATAAGATGAAGTTGATAAAGATGCGGGAGCCGAAGCTTTAATCCACATAGAAATACTAAAAGAATTTTTATCAAATTTAATCTGGTCTTTATGTGGTATTATTATAGAAGAATTTGTCCCCACTGTTTTTAAGTTTAAAGAGTTATTTAACTTCCCTGCTTCCCAAACATAATCTGCCACGTTGCTGATCGTCCCATGGTTAAGATAATCGCTATTATCGATGATATCAGTTCCTGAAACTGCATCCATACTCCAGTTTCCTACCAAACCTAAAGGAAAAGCGGAGGTTGTAAATTTCCAAACTTCTCCGGTGGTTGTTCCGGCATCTCCAACCGCATCTACTCGCCAGAAATAAGTAGTATTGGCCAGTAATTCTGTAAATTGGTAATTTCTGGTACTAACAGGCAAATCGGCAATTAGAGAAAGATTATCTGTAGACGTTCCGAAATAAACTTTAAACAAATTAGTTCTAAAACCACCATCCCAACTTACTGTTGCCGGAGAAGCATATTCCGTTTTTTCCTCATTAACAGGTTTCGGATTAGATACCTGCATGGGAAGCGGACTGGTATGAAATTCAGCAAAGATCTGTTCTTCCGACAGTGGATAGTTATATATCTTAAATTCATCTAACATTCCCTTATAAGGAGCTGGTTTATTTGTACTTGCCAGAAATTCCAGTTCTCCTATATTACCAACAATCAATGCACTCTCTTCTCCGATATTATCTATTGCATTCGCTATATTCTGTTCGCCTTGCAAAACGCCGTTAAGATATATTTTCAGCTTCCTATTTTCGAAATCTCGTATCGCTGTTACATGTACCCAATCATTAATAAAGAAAGGTGTTCCATTAATTTGTAATTCATCTTTATTTCTATCATTATTATCTATCGCAAATCTCAGTTGCTTATTCTTGAATTCGATATTAAACCTGTTTCCGGTCGCTCCTGTAAGATTGTTCTTGCTGATAGACCCTTTGCAAAGCAAATAAGCACTTGTATTATTATCCGGAGGCAATAAAGAAGATGGTGCTTTCATAAAAAAGCTTAAAGTAAAAGATCGGTTGCTTAGATAAAGCTGATCTTCATTTGGTATATGTATAACATACATGTCGGGCCTGGCATTTGCAAAGTTAACTCCGTTGTTAACCTTCCCGGTCACTCTTATATTTTCATCTGCATCTAAACCCAATGCTCCATGGTTTTCATAAGGACTGGAATCTGTTATCTGACTACCATTATCCAAAACATCATCAAAGGACCAGTACCCAACCAGGCCATCTGCTATATCAGGCATTACTCTAAAACTCCAGACATCTCCACTTGCTGTTCCGTTATCATTGGTAGCGTCAACTCGCCAATAGTAAGTCGTTCCTGCTGTTAACCCCGTCGCTGTATAGCTTTTAGACGACCCATTGTAAACTACAGGCAGATTGTCCTGATCTATTCCAAAATATACCTGATATGAAACAGTATTATCTGTCCCTATCCAGTTTAAGCTAACGTTGTTATTAAGCAGATCTACATATTGATATGAATTGCGCGGGCTTGGTAAACTGGTTTTACCGGGTGCTGTCGGTATAGGTGCGGTCGTAATAGTAACAATCGGAGAGTACGATGATTCTGCATCGGAGCGAGTAGCTTTAACCCTATACCAATATTTCGTATTTGGAACTCCGTTCAAATCGGTATAGGTGTTTACATTCGAACCGACATTTGCGATTACCGAATAATTTATGCCATCAACAGAACGCTCCACAATAAAAGCTTCCTCGTTATCAGAATTATCTTTCCAACTAATTGTAATGGTACTTTTCGCTGTGGGAAACTCTTCCGATACAGAGCTTAGAATAACCTCCGTTGGATGCTTAATAAAAGTTGGCGGCACTGTATTGACCAGTGAGTTTATGTAAACTTCTATATTCATATAGTCGGGACTAGCCGCATTGAATAAAACTGCATCTGCTTTATTATTTTTATTCAACCCGTTGGCATCCTCCCAGGCATCCGGCATTCCATCACCGTCAGAATCTAACGGACTTGGAGCATTAAAGAGTTCTCCTAAACCACCATTGGCCAATAGCATATCCGTTTCCCGATAAAGATAAATCCCATCTATACCTACAGTTCTCAGGTCACTTATAATTTTAGTATCAACCTGGTCTCTTCTTGGATAGGTAGTTCCAACATGATCACAAACCCATTCAAAAGCCGCTTGTGCTGTTAAGTTTGGACTTTTATAGGGATAGTCATAAGGTGCAGATTGAAAACTATTCACATCTCCCGTCGGATAACCCGTAAGATTTAAAGGGACCTCACCTCCATTTAATACTCCGTCTTTATTATTGTCGAAGTAGTTTCCTGCGGCATATAGAAAAAAATTAGAATTTCCCCTATTAAATGGTGTTGTCAGATTATCCCGGGTACTTGGACCGCTTACAAAGTAATTATTTATAATGTTTACAAAAGATTCTCCTTGCGAATCACCGCCCATAATATACGCATCACCCGATTCGGTATGACCATAGGTGTTTCCAAAATTACCCCAATTATAAACAACGTTGTTTACAAACTCGTTAATGCCCTTAACCTTGGGATTACGCGTCTTATTACTACTGTATAAATTTTTTATCAGGCTGATCTTACCGCCAGTACCCGGCTGTATTAACCCTCCCGCCGAATGATTGCTCCTATGAAGTCCCTGAGACAAAATTGAGTTCTGAACGGTAATATTATCAGGGTTATTGCCCTTTCCGTCCCAATTAATGGAAAATACTTCATCCATACCCCAGGTTATCGATAAATGGTCAAAGATCATATCTTTACCATTTGCAATTCCGGATGCATCTTTTCCGGAATTCCCCTCTGCTCCTAAACGTATCCTGATAAATCTTGCTATTGTATTATTAGCTCCCGAAAAGGTAACGCGCTTTCCAAACAGAACTATACCATCGCCGGGAGCGGTCTGTCCGGCAATAGTCGTGTTGGCCGGAACAACAATATCCGAAGACAGTTTAATAATACCTCCAACATTAAATACGATAAATCGCCCCGGTTTACTGCAGGCATCCCTAAAAGAGCCGGACCCACTGTCGTTTAAATTTGTTACAATAAATACCTCTGGATTAGCCGCCCCCCTGGCGCCACTGGTATATCTTCCAAAGCCTTCAGCTCCAGGAAAAGCGAGAGTTTGAGCTTCTGCTTTACTGGCAAAAGACAAGCTTATTGAACATAAAAATACCTTTAAAAAATTGGTGTATAATTTTTTTTTCATGTGATATAATTAGTTAACACACCCCTAAAAATTAAACAAGGTAAATCAGCCAGCATAGCCAACCTAATAACCAATTATAACTTGTTTAATAGGGACGTCGATTTATAAATGATTGTAAACTTAGGTGATATACCGTTTAATGATTTCTAAATTTTGGTGAAATTGTTCCAATTTTTAACTCTTACCACCTTCTGAACCCTATTTTCGCCGTCGTCGACCTTTTACTTTCAAAACCGACTTAGAAGAGAGAATATTTATACATTCTTTAGATAATCAGACGGAGAGAGATTATATTTTTCCTTAAAACATGTACTAAAATATCCTAAGCTGTTAAAACCGATCTGATAGGCTATTTCACTAACCGTCATCTCGCCTGTATCTAATAGCTGTTTCCCCCTTTTTAGCCTGATGTCTTTAACAAATTCGACCGGAGTCATATTGGTGAGACTTTTTAGCTTTTTATAAAAAGTGGTTCTTCCCATAGCCATAGAACTCGCTACAGATTCTATATTAAACTCAATATCAGACATTTTTTCCTCGATAATTCGAATTACATTCCTTAGAAAGACCTCATCTTTAGAAGTTATAATTACCTCGCTGGGTTCCAGTTTCAATACGGTTGGTTTTTCCAGAATATTGGAAACTACTTTCTGACGATTCTTCAAAAGGTTATCCAGTAAATATTTCACATAATCTGCATGGAATGGTTTTGTGATATAGAAATCTGCACCATAAGAAAGTCCTTTTATCTGATCTTCTATAGTAGATTTTGCGGTAAGCAGAATAATTGGAATATGGCTGGTCGTGACATCATTTTTAACTTTTTCCAACATTTCTATTCCGTTCATTTCTGGCATCATTACATCAGATATAATGGCATCAGGAAGTAACTCTATGGCTTTCATATAACCTTCTTTACCATTTTCTGCCTCATAAATGTGATATGAGCCTTTGAACTGATCGGCTATAAAACTTCTTAGTTCGATATTGTCTTCTACCAAAAGCAACTTAGGTAAATCACCTGTTTCCTTTACATCTCTACTTATCTCTAGGTTTTCCGATTTCTTAACCACCGGGCTTATTTTGCCCTCGTGTTTGCACCATTTATCTTCGTCTAATAATTCACAAGGTTCAAAATGAAGATTACCTTCTAAAAGTAGAACAGTAAAAGTCATGCCTTCTTCCTTATTTTTGCTGGCTCTGATTGTACCACGATGAAGGTTGATGATATCTTTGGATAAGGCTAATCCTATTCCTGTTCCTTTAAATGCTTTATCCTGCTGATTGTCTCCGGCATAATAAAGTTTAAAGAGATCTTCTACTTTATCTCCTGCAATTCCAATCCCCTCATCGATAACCTGAATCGAGATTTTCCCTTCCTTTTTCTCCAGTCTTATAAAAACTTTTTTATCCTTCGGCGTGAATTTTATCGCATTGGAGATAATGTTAAAAAATACAATATCTATTTTATCTCTATCGCACCAAAGAAATATTTCGTCTGCTGAGGAGGTTAGTTTTAAGGTTAGCCTTTTTTCTTCAACGATATCAGCAAAATGTTCTAACACCCCAGATATGAAACTTACTAACTCTATTTTTTCTATCCTGAGTTTCAAATTTTGTGTCTGTATTTTACGAAAATCCAGCAATTGATTTACAAACCGTATCATACGATCTGCATTTCTGTTAGCAACATGCAGATATTTAACACCTTTGTCAGACAGACTTTCTGTATTTTTTATTTTTAATAGTGGGTTTACAATAAGGGTTAGCGGAGTTCTCAATTCATGCGAGATATTTGTGAAGAACTGCATTTTCAACTCGGTCATCTTTTCTTCTACGATTACCTTATTTTTAAGCCTTATCATTGTTAAAACAATCCTTCTTACAACTTCTAAAATTATGATGGTTAGGAATATATAACTCAACAATGCCCAACCACTTAGCCACCATGGATTCTTTACTTTTATGAGAATACTTTTTTCGGGAGAATTCTCAAAATAATAGTTATTTACTGTTTTAACCCTGAATTTGTAATTGCCAGGCGGAATTTTTGTATAGGTAGCTTTCCGTTGGTTTTTAACGAAATGCCAGTTTTCATCATAACCTTCGAGAATATAAGCATACGAAATGTTATTAGGTACCCTGTAGTCTAAAACGGCATACTCAAATGTTAAAACATCCTGATTATGATTCAGGGAGATTTTATCGGCGTAATTTATAGATGACTGCAAAGGACCGTCAGGCTCTCTGATATCAATATCTTTATTGTATAGCTGTATTCCCGTAAAAGCCATATTAGCCGGAAACCGCTCATTTATAATCTTATCAGGATCAAATGATATATAGCCATTAATTCCGCCAAAAAAAATTTCCCCTTTATCCGACCTAAAACATGCGGACTCTGAAAAACCTGTTCTTGGTAAGCCGTCATAGGTATCATAATTTCTAAAGGACTCTGTTTTTAAGTCCAGTTTTGAAACACCATTTTCTGTTGCAATCCATAGGTTGTTATTTTTGTCTTCTACTAAACTCAGTACAATATCATTAGGCAAGCCCTGTTCTTTCGTATAAACCTTAAATTTTAACGGCTCATTTAAATTTTGAGGTTTGTTAATTACCCGGTTCAATCCGCCGCCAAATGTCCCTACCCAAACCTCATTATGGCTCGATGTATAGAGATATTGTACATCGTTATTTCCTAAACTGTGTTTATCGCCGGGAATTTTCGTGGTCTGTACAAATTTAATATGGTCGGGATTTTCGTTAGGATCGAAGCGCAAAATTCCGTCGGTAGTTGCCAGCCAGATATTTTTATCCGGCCCCTGTATAATATCTCTTATAACATTGAATATTTGCTTTGGATAATACTTAAACGAATTATTTATATTTTTAAATTTAACCTTTCCAGCTTCTTCTATTAATAAATTAAGGCTACCGCCAAAAGTTCCAACCCATAATCTTCCTGCTTGATCTTCTGCTATTGCATAAATTTGGTTGTTGCTTAAACTGGTTAAATCCGCAGGATCATTTTTATATCTTAAGATCTCATATCGTGTGCGGCTTTCATTTTTGGGAACCAACTTAACAATGCCTTCCCCTTTAGTTCCTATCCAGATATTCTTATTTCTGTCTTCGGTTATACAGTAAATACTGCCCAGATTCTGCCCCTCATCAATAACCTCTATTCTTTCTCCTTTCTTGTAAACATATAATTTACCCACCTTACTTGTAATCCAGGTTTTACCATCCGAATCCTGAAACAAAGCTCTTACCTCATTGTCATATTTATTATTGGAGTTCTTTACCAATTGCTTATACTCGAAATTATTTGGAGAGAATACCACTTTATTTACTCCGCCATTTCTTGTGCAGAACCACAACACTCCCTTTTTATCAGAATATGCAGAAACAATGTTATTTGAAAACAGCTTTGTTTTTTCTTCCGGATTATTATAGAAGTAGCTCAGCTTATCCTCATTTTTTTCATAGTAGCCGAACCCGCCGCCTTTTAAAGAAACCCAAATCATGTTATTAACATCTTCAAATACATTAAAACTCTTGTCGTTTCTTTGCCTGGCTTTAACCGTATAAGGCAATTTATCGTCTTTATTGTGTTGGAAAGAATAGAAAATGCTACCCGAAGACTTATAAAGAACCGCTCCTTCCAGTTCGGGTTCTAACCAAACATTCCCGTTTCTATCTTCATAAATTGAAAAGAAAGTGGCTCCCTTGTTTTTATATTCGAGCCTGGAGACCTTTTCGTCATATACCATTAATCCCTGACCCACTGCAGTTAAATACACACCGCCTTTCTTAGATACAAGAATATCAAGGATTCCCTGATTGAGTACCTTTTTAGAATAAAAGGCCTTAAATTCGGGGTTATATTCAACCAGTACACCGTTGGCCGTAGCAAAAAACAACTTCCCTTCTCCATCTGAAGCTACTTTGGTAAAGTTTAGATTGTTTCCGTATGCCCGTGTTTTCGGAGCAAGATATGAGACATATTTATCTTTCACTTTAACCAGACAGATTAGCCCCTTTTTTGTACCAAACCAAATTCTGTTCTTGCTATCCTCGAATATAAAATTAACGTTATCATTTCCGAAAGCGCTCTTTTCTGAGTTATAATTTACAACATTAATATTCCCTTCCTTTGTATCGGAAATACACAAAACACCATTGTTTTCTGTTGTCAACCAAACGTCTCCGTTAGAAACTGGAACGACTTTATTGATAAAGATGTGTTCTAGATTCTCTCCTTTATTTGATTCTTTAACTGGTAAAAAGTTTTCTTTTGCTTTATCAAATCTATAAACCTTCTTATCATAAGTTTTTACCCATAGATATCCGAGTTTATCCTCTACAATATCTCTGATTTTATTGTTCTTAAGTGAAGAGTTATCTCCAGGTCTGGCTTTATAGGTTTTAAAATTGTTACCATCATATCTGTTAATACCGTCCCATGTCCCTAACCAGATGAATCCCTCGGAATCCTCCGTTATACATAACACACCATCATGCGATAATCCATGCTCTGTAGAATAGTGTTTGAACTTGGGTTCTAACATTGTCCCCGAGACTGCCAACACACTAACAACAAGGATTATTAGTGTAAAACAAATTGTACCTACATTCTTCATCCTAGCTTATCTGGGTTTATAATGGATATTTAAAGGTCGATATCGGCTATTTTAAAGTTAAATCATTGATTTTAACATTCTTTAATTTTAAATCCTGAACCAATTGCTCTGTAATCGCTGATTTCTTCGTTTCTTTAATTACTAAATTTTCAAAACTAAAATCCGATAGTACATATTGATCCGATTTTTGAATATCAAACATGGTTTTAGATTCTAAATTGATGTTCTTTAGCTTTACTCCTCTGGCATAAGACATTTTAATTCCTTTTTCGCCTTTAAGGTCAAAAAATTGTGTCCAGGGCTTTATAAATAACACGCTACCTACATTACCTGTAACCTCTTCTACAAGGATATTTTCGTACAGTTGTGGCGTGTCAGGGCGCATTTTTAATTGTAGTAACCTTTTCGCTCCGTTCAGGCTGTTTCTCCTGAAAATAATGTTATAGCTGTGGATAGATTCACTCCCGCAAGTTAACGCACTATGGCAAAAGCCAAACTTATTATCTTCTATTATGATATTGGAATTCGCTCCATTGTTTTTGTCTTTATCAGCGAACGGCCCCTTACCTCCTTTTAAAGCAATGGCATCGTCATTTACCGAAAGATAGCAGTTTTTGATATGGACATTTTTGCAGGCATCTAAGTCTATGGCATCCGAACTTGGTGCCTTTACAGGATGTTCGGGGGCAAAAATGTGAAGATCAGTCAATCGTAAATACTCACATTTATAAAAATGTGAAGTCCAGAAAGGCGAGTTTATTAATCTTATTCCCGAAATTCTTACATTATTACTATTAGATACATAAAGAATGCGAGGGCGCATTTCGTCCATATTAGTACATTGCGGGTTAAACTGTCTTCTTAACCAAAATGACTTCCAATATCTTAACCCATTTCCATTCAATGTACCTTTACCCGAAACCGTAAACCCCTCTACCTGATCCGCATTAACCAGAGCCGCAAAATATTTAACAGTTTGCCCTTCTATTCTGGTAGTTAACAGGCGAAAGTTACTAATATCATCACTTCCTTTTAAAGTCGCCCCGTCTTCCAAATACAAATGAGTTTTAGATTTAAAAAACAAAGAACCGCTTAAAAAAGTACCTCGGGGAATAATAACTACTCCTCCACCCATTTGATGAGCTTTATTTATAACCGACTGTATAAGCTCTGTCTGAATGACTGTGCTATCATTTGCTACTCCAAAGTCTGTTATTTTATAATGTTTTCCCAGTTTATTAATATCTGTTGGCGAATCATTTTTAAACCACTCCGGAATAGCTTCACCGTTTGGAAAAGTTTCCCTGGCAAAACCAGTTTCAACAAATACAAACAGTAATATGATGATTATTTTTAGATTATTTCTCATGTCTTATCTTGAATAACGCTATTGCTATCTACAAAACCCCCAACTAAGCTCCGGATCTCACATAACATGGTTATTTTTAGGTTTACAATCCTAATATAACTCGTTAGTTTGTATAGGGCATCATGTGGTATCCTGTATCGAACAATATTTTATTGATTTAATACTAAACTTTTATAAATTAAAGATCTGCCGTTTGGAATAGGCGTTTATAATATTTTAAAAATAAAAGGTGACGACGTTTTATACTTACCTCCCTGAGTTGTTGTAAACAGATATACAGGTTTACCATCTCTCAGTAGCAATTGTGGTCTTTCAAATCGCCCGTATTTTTTTAGATGCTTTGGAGCTTGCTCCTGTTGGAAATAAAATTTTGTTGCCTGGTAAGCTACTTCAGGTTTTGACCACTTTAGCCCATTTTTAGAGTGCATTAACAGTCCGTTTTCATGATTAATGTACCCCATGTCTCTGGCTATCATATTAAATTTCCTGTTCTCTAACCAGACAAAAGCATCCTCCATTTGTGCATTGTTCCCATATTTTGAGAAGTCGATAACCGGGTTAGCTTTAGATTTCTCATAGGGCCCCAGCAAATGATCAGCAATAGCCAACCCATATTTTCTATTAGCTCTAATTGCACCTGACTGATTTGCATATTCCTTATTGTTCCATGATTTGTAAAACAAATAGTATTTATCCCGATATTTAACAAATGCCGGATTTGTGGTGCAATGATCATCCCATTCGCCTTCCTGTCCAGGCAAAAGAATAGGTTCATCTGTTCGTTCCCATGGTCCATACAAAGAATCTGAGATAGCCATACCTATGCGTTTGGTATTTGTTTTCCCATTACTGTTCCCCATATAAAAAAGACAATATTTATTATCTACATAATGTATAGCAGGATTATGACAGGTAGTTGCATCCCAATATCCTAGTCTCGGTTCCAGAACAGTTCCCTTAACTTCATAGGATCCTTCTGGTTTATCGGCTACCGCATGGGCAATTTCGCTACCATTTATCCAGCCACTCATACCTTTTTTCGAATTCCACCTGGAAAAAAAGAGATGCACCTTTCCTTTATGATCAAAAATGGGGCTGTTACACCAAACATAATATCCTTCCAGCTCCAGTACCCTGCCAACAGGTACCAATCTTTTCTCGAAATCAGATCGGGAAAAGGCAAATGAGTCGGTACCTCCTAAGCAAATCCCTGCTGATAAAAGTCCTAAATCTTTGAAAAACTCTTTACGATTCATTATCGGCGATGTTTAGAAAAATTACAATCCACAGTGTTTTAATCTTGTTGGTATGTCCTGAGAACAACTGGTCCTAACAAACCAGAAGGCATCAATTTCCAATCTTTAGCATTAAATGCTTTGTAATCTATATTAACGAAATTGATTTCATGATAATTCCTCCAGTTAACTCCCTTTTGGTCCAAATCCCTGATTCTGTTTGCCATCAGATTATTAACCTCTATCTTCAATATATTTTTTCCCGTTTTTAAATACTTCCCAACTCTTACTTCAAACGGTATACTCCAGACTATACCGACCTCGATTCCGTTTACCCAAACTTTGGCACTTTCAGCTACCTTACCCAAATCAAGAATATATTCATACGAAGATTTTGGGTTAAAATTAAAGGTGGTTTCGTATATCCCTGAACCCGAAAATTTATTAGCTTTTTCATCACCAAATGCTGTCCAGGACTTTAATGTCACCAATTTTCTATTTGCCGGTAATTCTGGCCCTCCATTAGCAAAACTTAAATTCCAGTTTTTTTCTATTGTAGTGGACTGTATTTCCCGTCCTAAATAGTTCCACTTTTTTATATCGGACTTTTCTTTCGAAATTTTCAGAATAAACGCTTGTCCCGATTTAATTTGAATGCGTACGCTGCCAGCATGCACATCTGCTTCACCTATCTCACCATTTTGCGGATCCATTAAAATCACCTGACTCCCTTTCGCTTTTAACTTCACAAATTCATCGGTATTATTTGCAGAATGATTGACGACATAATAAAATGTATCATTATCATTAACCCGACGTGTAAATTTGAGTCCTTTATCTACCAGCTCTTCACGATTAATTTTTATAGCAGAAAGGGCTGTTCCAAAATCCTGAGATAAGATTATCTCACCATCACCTATCCGATATCTTTTTAACCCGACCTCCGATTTAAAATCAAGAGTGTTTATCAATTCATTGAATTTTGCTCTTCTTTCTTCTAAGTTGGCCAAACCCGGAACGTCTTTTGGCAGAGACTGGAATATTATGCTCGCCCCGTTTCTTGCGAGACCGATAATGTTTTCCAGCGTTATTTCTGACATTAAACTACTTTCCGGAATGAGTAATACTTTATAGAAGTTGGCATGACTACTGGTGCTAATATTGCCGGCAATGACTTTTGAATTCCCAATAATTCTGTCTGTAGCAAAATCAAAGGAATATCCCTTATCTGAAAGTATTAATGATTGTTTATAAAATGCCGTGGGATGCAACCAGTTATCTACATTATGCACTTTAAGCGCCATGTCTAATCCTTTTGGATTATTCCAAACGTCGTAAATTGGCCAGTACATTAATATTTCATGATCAGCTTTTGTGGACTGTAACACAGACTGTACACGCGTAATATATTCATTCAACCCTTTCAGATGTGGCCAAAAAGAATTATTAGGAACAAAATTTACTGAGGCATAAAATAGCCATCCCGGGTAGCCCGCTTCTTCCGGAGAGTATGTGGTCCCATGATAAAACACATGATTTACTCCCGATAGAAACAATTGTTCTACCTCTGGCTTGGCCTGGGATAATGAAGTTTTGAAATGATCAGTAAGCCAGGTAAAAGTTTCAGAAGAAGTGTACTTTTTACCATTAGTATTGGTGGCCGATGTCGCGAATTTAAACATCATCGGGTCTGGGTCTACATTTCTTACATCACTACTATCGCGTCTTAAGCCCGGAACAGGGAAAAAACTTGAACCAAATGTTTCACATTCTGCAATATCGGTTGCGGCATATAAATCTATCAGATTTCCTGGTGAACCATGAGCCTGATTTCTTGACAAAGCCCGGTATTTATGTGAAAAACCTGTAAATTCATCTAAAAAGTTCCGCTGTAACAGCTCGTTCATAACTTCCCTATAATCAGATTTTACACGAGCAACCTTATCATTTTGTACATTCTTGTCTGTAAGTTCTGCTAAATAATGTTCTAAATTGTAGCCTTTTATTTTTTTGAATTCCTGAAAAAACAATGGTGTCCAGTTAGCTCCATAAACTTCATAACTGTCATTAAAAAATGATCTGACACCTGGTTGGTTGCCCGAAAAAGCCTTGTCAAAGCGATCAAGATAAACATCTACAGACTTTTTGTCTAAATGGTCTAATGTATAGCCTTCTCCACCAGGAGCAGATCGCTTAACCTTCTGACGGGTTTTGCCTTCAAAAAAGGCAATTATATCGACACTTTCTACATTTGGGGTCCAGTTTAATGTTCCATCCGCAGCAATAAAAGGCATTAAATCTATACTTGTTCCTTTAGGTACGATGGCCCTTAGTGCCTTTAATTTCGCTTCAGATTGCTTAGTCTCTTTAACCACGATCTTTTCTGCAAGCTTTTCTTTCCCGTTTAACGAATAGCGCTGTACAATCATTTTAGTAGCGGCGAAATCACTGGTAATCTGAGGGCCTCCAAAAGGCCAGCCCGTACCCAAATTCATGTCTACCCCCATTCCCCTGACATTCGCTCTATCCACAGAAAACTTTAACATTTGAAGCCATTGCGGCGACAAAAAAGGGATATACTTATTTTCAAAACCTTTGGCACCATAAATTGGCGTAATCTCTACACCTCCAAAACCAACTTCATGATATTGCTCCAGTGTCCTGGCTATATTCTTTTCATCTACTGCGCTTCCCATCCACCACCATCTGGTCCAGGGTTTCATTTCTTTGGTTACCAAGGGCCATATATTGGATTGTGCTTTTCCTGTAAACGCAGCAGCAACTAACAATATCAACAAATAACTTTTTCTACAATTCATTCTCAAACTGGTAATCTAGATAAATACTTTTAATGTAATAGAATTGGCAAGTCCCGTTCTTTAATTAGGTTATAATTATTACTATCTCAGCATTCCGTCTCAGGAAATGCCAAATGGAAACTTTCCTACAAGTAAATTACACAATACATCCAATGGCAAATAACGTAATATAAATTAGTAGTATTTTTTTCATATCAGTTTCTATTAAATTAGGCTTACAGTATCTTCCACCATTAAGTATCATTAAAAGAATGTGAGCCAGAAAGGCTGGCCCACCAAAACCAATTAATTCATACTCAACAGGGATGTTGATTTATAAAAGATAGATCAAACTTAAACTGAAAGATTAAAAATGGTGTTCAAAATTTGATAAAATTGTTCTAATTTTTGACACTAATACCTACTATCATTTTTTATAATCTGAGTTCGATAATTATTTTGTCGTTTATAATCTTACCGTGTCCTCCTGAACTCGTTCAGAGCTTATACCGATTTTCATAAATCTCTCATGACAAATTAAGCTCTACTAGTCCGCTATGATGAAGCTGTCTAAAAAGTCAGATCACCGTCATTGCGAGGAATCGAAGCAATCTGGTGATGTCAAAAACACAGATTGCGTCGTCATGCTTCCTCGCAATGACGTGTTTTTTCAGCGTTTGTTGACCTTTTTGCACACCTTTAAACCGCTTTGATAGTTGTTAGAAATGAACTTAGGTTTATACATACCTATTTAAGCAATAATACAAAAGCACCTAAATTATTTGAATAGGTATATTATAGAAATTTCAAAAAAGTATATTTAAATTCAAATTGAAAATTAACGAATTTGTTCTGATAATAATTGCAAGTAAATTAAAAAAGGGACAATTAGAATATTCTATTTTGTCCCTTTTTTATAACATTAAAGTGTATCCTTTTATTCGCTGAGTTTAGCCAAAATTTCATCCTTAGAATTTTTCAATATCAGGGTACCTTCTGATATCTGATATTTTTTGATATTCTCAAGTGCTTCCAAAAAATCCTGTTCTATTTGCAGATTTGGACACGCCATTTGTGTAGCTGTTATAGGAGATAATATAACTTCGTCGGTTCCTTTTAATTCAAACGTTGTTCCGAACCCATTGCATCCGAGGTTCCCATGTAACTGGTGATTTTTCTGTTCAAAGACAAGGAATGGCTTTTTCGGAAAGGTCGTATCGAGAACCACCGTTTTATCGTTAACCTCCAGTAGATTCCATTCTTTGTCAAAAAGACTTTTATTAATTGCCGAACTACTTGTACTATCCATACTATTGGCGTTACTTTTTCCGGTGTTGTTACATGCAGCTAAGGAGCCTGCAAGTAGAATAAAAAGTATTAAAGAATTTTTCATGATTTGATATTTAGATAATTGGTATGTCTATTTCGCTTTGGCATTAACAAACAAATAATCAAAAATGTTTATCTGTTAACTGTTTTGGCAACGCCTGTGTTGTTGGCTTACTTTTTTGTTTTAATTAGCACATTCGTTGCGCATAATGGCAAACTACACCTATTTTTTATCTTATATTAGAAAGGTAGGTATATTTACTGTATTATGAATAAAGACTTTATATCCATGAAAGAACTAACTTATTTGTTTATTGTTATTTTAGGATTGTCCGGACATCTGGCAAATGCCCAGGCACAAAATCCAATTATTCCGAAACCTCAGTCAGTAATCTCCAAAAACACTTATTTTAAATTCGATACTCAGACTTCCATCCGGCTTAATGACCATATCGGACAAAAAGCAGCATATTATTTACAAACAGAGGTATTAAAACACACAGGAATTGTTTTAGAGATTAAAAATAGTTCAAATTCCAATATAACTTATGTTTTAGCCAAATCAAAAGAACTAAAAGGAAACGGGACCTATGAGTTAAATATGTCGGATAATCTTATCGCGATAAAAGCTACCAACGAAGAAGGCTTCTTTTTAGGTACCATTTCCCTTCTACAGATGATTAGAAATACACCCGTTCAGCATAAAAAAATAATGCTTTCCTGTTGGGATATTATAGATAGCCCCTTGTATTCCTGGAGAGGTTTCATGCTTGATGAATCAAGACATTTCTTTGGAAAGGAAAAGGTAAAAGAGCTTTTAGATTGGATGGCATTTTATAAGCTTAATAAATTTCATTGGCATCTAACGGACCAACCGGGATGGAGATTAGAAATCAAACAATATTCAAGATTAACGAGTGTTGGCGGAATAGGTAATTATTCTGACGCATTGGCTCCCACTAAATATTATAATCAGGAAGATATCAAAGAGATTGTGCGCTACGCAACGGAAAGGCATATAGAGGTAATACCTGAAATTGATATGCCCGGACATGCGACTGCAGCAAATTTGGCCTATCCCGAATTTAGCGGTGGGGGGTCAAAAAAATATCCTGAATTCACCTTTAATCCCGGCTATGAGGGGACTTACCAGTATCTTACTAATATTCTTAAAGAAGTAAATGTATTATTTCCTTCTCAAAAGATACATATAGGTGCCGATGAAGTCCATTTTGGCAATCAGCATTGGAACAAAGATACACATGTTCAAAAACTGATGAAAGATAAAGGATTCAAAGATCTTAAAGAAGTAGAACACTATTTTCTAAACCGCATGGCGGACTCTTTATTAAAGATGGATAACGAGATTTTAGCCTGGGATGAGGTTGTTGGATCGTCGTTACCGACAGATAAAACTATAGTTTTTTGGTGGAGACATGACAAAAAAGATGAGCTTAAAAAATCGTTAGAAAAAGGATTTAAAACAGTATTATGCCCACGTATTCCTTTATACTTTGATTTTGTACAAAATACAAAACACAATATAGGCCGAAAGTGGCAAGGCGATTTCGTAACACTGGAAAAAATATATAATTTCCCCACTCAGGATATCACCAGTGAGCCAAAAGCCCAAAAGCTAATTCAAGGTATACAAGCTAACCTTTGGACTGAGTCTGTATCATCTGTAAACCATTTGGAATTTATGTTGTTTCCTAGAATCACTGCGTTAGCCGAATCAGCATGGACACAATCTGATAAAAAAGAGTATGGTGAATTTCAGACCCGACTTAAGAAACACCTTTCACTATATGCCAGGGAGGGAATTTATTATTACGATCCTTTTAATCCCGAAAAATACTCAGAATTTTCAGGTCCCGTACAAAGGAGAAATGCGACTCCAGATACTGATGACTTGACCAAACAAGAAATAAATAACAAGTAAATGGACCAGTAAAACAACTGCAATTTTAGTGGCTTTTTACAATGAAAATATCAGTTTTCACCGTAAACATGAATAAACCTCAACCTGATGAACACCTCTCATAATAGGGATGTTTTATACTGTAATTGGACTTTCAATGAATACAAAAACCCTCTAAATGACTCTATTTAGAGGGTTTCTATAGATTTGCCCCATTTTTAGCGACTAATTACAAAATTTCGAAAGGTCAGCTAATTTGAGCCAATTATTATTAGCGTTTCTTCATTCGTTTAGCCTCCGCTCCGATTTTAGAAAAGGATTTGTCTCTTTTGCGTTTTTCGTGTTCAGAGGCGGAAAAATGCCATGATTCCTTTCGTAATTTTAGGTAGCTCTCATACATATCAGGCCCTAAAAAACCGTTGTCTACGGCATCCTTAACCGCACACCCGGGCTCAGTAATGTGGGTACAATTGTCAAAGCGACAGGAGCCAGCAAATTCAGAAATATCGAATATCCCTTCTAATGCTTCTGGAGTGTCTACGGTTATGCCGAATTCCCTTACGCCAGGTGTGTCGATCAAAACGCCAGAACCATCCATCAAGGCCATTTCTCTCCGGGTTGAAGTGTGTCTACCTTTTCCGGTAACACTGCTCGTTTCGGACGTAAAAAATACAGTCCGTTCACACAACGCATTAACTAACGAGCTTTTTCCTACACCAGAGGAACCTACAAATACCACAGTTTCTCCCGGCCGAATAGATTCCCGTACAAGAACAATGGATTCTGTTGAATGAATGCTTGTAAAAAATACCGGCACTTTACTGGTAATATGTTTTAACGAATTATCGATATCCTGTCGATTAAATTTCAAGTCAGATTTAGTGAGTATAAGTATGGGTTCAATGTTTTCTTCCAATACCTGAACCATGAAACGCTCGGTTCGACGGGGATTAAAATTGGCATCAAGGCCCTGGACAATAAAAGCCTTGTCAATATGAGATGCTATTGCCTGTTTGTCCGATACAGTGCCGCTCTTTCTACGGTATAATGTGCGGGCGCGAGGCAGGATATCGACAATTATCCCTTTGTCATGGTCAAAAGGTTGAAAGATCACCCAATCACCCGTACATGGTAGTTCAAATGATGATTTTCCAAAAAGCAAACTGCCCGTTAGCTCACAAAATAGCAAGCCGTTCTCGGAGACGACCTCGTAGTTGGTTTTGTTTACAGCCGAAACACGACCATGAAAAAGATGACTATATGAAGATGCTTGTTTAAGCTGAAACAGATTGCTATTCCAGCCAAATAACGCTAAATTATTCACTATTAAAAATTTAGAATGATGAAATTAAATTGCTAGTTCTTAATCATCCGAATGATGTTTCCACATGTCAATACACTGATAACATGTTTGTTATCAAGCTGACAATGCAAGAAACAAGACACCCGGAATCAGGCAATCATTTCCGCCACTAAATTGTAATATGTGAATAGCTGTTTTTGCATGAACCGCAAAAATACAAAATTAAAGATATAAAACCATAATGTTCGCTGTTATTGGCGCTATTACCAACGACAGCTTCCACTTGATTTTTATCATAAAAACAAAAAAGCCCAGCAAATGCTGAGCTTTTCTTAGTTGTCGGGGTGGCAGGATTCGAACCTACGACCTCCACATCCCAAATGTGGCGCGATACCGGGCTACGCTACACCCCGATTAGGCATCACCTTTATTTAAAGCTTTCCAGCTTCGCGGAGAGAGCGGGATTCGAACCCGCGGTACCGTTTCCAGTACGACAGTTTAGCAAACTGTTCCTTTCGGCCTCTCAGGCACCTCTCCTTCTATCTTTCAGATAATGGAATTTGATTTCAACCAAATATACCCATCTATCGTTTTGAAAAAGTATTCTCTTTTTTGAGCCTCAGACCTCGTGTCATACTGCTCGAAATAGTGGATAACTAAGGGTACTCTACTTTTAGTAGATTTTACCTTTTTACTATTATGCTGTTCAAGCCTCAACGTTAGATCCTGGCAACTGCCATAATAGTACTTGTTATCTTTTAAACTTTTTAAAATATATGTATAATACATTATCAAAAGTTTATCCCCTTGGCTTTCGGCCTCTCAGGCTCCGAAGGAGTCCCTTTGGGACACCTCTCCTCCCGTTTGGGAATGCAAATATAACAATAGGATAATATCTTCAAAAGAAATTTTCAAACTATTCTGGATAATCCATCCGGACATGATAAATTCCCATCAACATTGTCTTGAAAATCAACTTAATAGTCTCTATCTCCTTTAAGGTAATATTACTATCATTTAATTGATTTTGCTCCAATTTATAATCAATAATACGCTCCACGAGGTTATTTATAGATTCTGCATCCGGTTCTTTCATACTACGGGAAGCCGCTTCTACAGAATCGGCCAGCATTAAAACTGCAGTTTCTTTTGAAAAAGGAATAGGGCCAGGATATCTGAATATATTCTCATCTATAAATTTCTCAGGAAAATTTTTCAGGAATGATTGATAAAAATAATCAACACGGGTGTTTCCGTGGTGAGTTCTGATAAAGTCTATAACGACTTCTGGTAAATTATATCTTCGGGCCAGTTCTATTCCATTCTCAACATGTTTAATGATTATCTGGGCACTATCCTCATAAGATAATTTGTCATGCGGATTAATTCCCTTTATTTGATTCTCAACAAAAAACTGTGGATTCTCGATTTTACCAATATCGTGATACAGTGCCCCGGCCCTTACCAAAAGGGCATTTCCACCAATTTTATAAATTGCCGCTTCGGCCAGGTTTGCTACCTGTAGAGAATGTTGGAAGGTTCCCGGAGCTTTAAATGCCAACTCTCTCAGCAATGTACTATTGGTATTGGTAAGCTCCATTAAAGTAATATCAGAAGTTATACCAAACATCCTTTCGAATAAGTATATTAATGGGTAAGCTAGCAAAGAGAGCAGTACGCTAAAAACAAAAGGTAAGAATTTGAGCCACTCGACACTACTTAAAGATCCTTCTCTGATTAAAGAAATCCCCAGATATGATACAAAATAGTTCAGCAAAATCAGCAAAGCACTAATTAAGAACTGTTCTCTCCTTACCAGGTTTTTAATGCTATAAATAGCCACCATACCTGCAGTAGTCTGTAAAAATGCAAACTCAAAACTATTGGGCACAAAGAAACCGGCAACAAGTACGACCAGTAAATGAATATTTAGAGCCAAACGCGTATCGAACAAAATACGGATGATAATAGGTACGATAGCGTAAGGTATATAATATACACTTGGTAGTTTAATTTTTACTGCCCAGGAAAGGAAAACCAGCATCGCAATGATAACCAGAAGGATTAATGCAATTTTTCGATTATCCTGAAAAATATCTTTCCTGAATAAATAAAGGAATACCATTAATAAGGTGATTACCAACCCTACTGCTAAGAACTGTCCCAGAAAAACCTGCTTCCTGTCGCCGCGCATTTTTGCATTCTCCTCATACGACTGCTTTAACGACTCCAGTTTTTGATATACGTTTTCATTAACGACATTTCCGTTCTCTACAATAATTTCACCTTTTTGAACCATTCCCCTGGTTACCGAAACATTTTCTACCGCCTGTCTTTCCAACGCTTCTGTAAATCTCTCGTCTAAAATCACATTAGGAGTTATCCTGTCTTTAATTACAGCAATTAGAATATCTGTACGGACGGATTTATTGGTTACTATTTTTTCACTGGCCTGAGACAAAGCAGACGAAGGCGTTAAAAGAGTGGCTGTACTTACCTCAGATCTTACATTGTTCTTAAGCAGAGTAATCAGATAACTCCCGTCGCTCTGATTCTTTTGATAATTTTGGTTCAGACCTATAATTCCCTTCTCGTATAATCCTTTTAATACAGAAAAACCAAATTCAAATGTCCTTTCCTTGATATCTCCCTCTGGTAAAGAGGCTCCCAACCACTTTGCCTCAAAATCTGCCTGGTACTGGCTAATCTGTGTTTCAAAAACCTTCTCATCCATTCTATACACTGGCAAAATAGATTTTGAGATGCTTTCTCTATCCTGTTTGATTTCAGCAGCTTTTTTACGAATAGAGAAATTATACGGTGCCACCAAATCGTCATGAAGCCATACCATCCCCTTCTCGAATTCAAATTTAAACCGAGGTTGCTTGGGCAAAACAAACGTGATAAAAATTACAGAAAAAGTCATCAACAGATATTTCACAATTGAAGCATATTTTCTATACAGGATCTGATGAGTATTTTTATTAAATCTGCTCACAGGAAATTATTTATTTTCAAAAATATGATTTTTGGATGAACTAGCACTTATAGTACAAAAAACAGTTATACCGTCACTAAGTTTGTTATTAATATTGGTAATATAAATTTAGTTTATTCGTTTATTCTATTTTGAATAACTTGCAAGCTTTAAGATCCATCGTTTATAGAAAGTTATGAGAATAGTTATCGCCTTCTTGTTTATTCTTTTTTGTTTAAAAGCAAAGGCTCAGCAACCAGAATTATCTATTTACCAATATGAAGATTCTCTCAAAAATCTTGGGCAAATTATTATCAACGACACCGTAGAAAACAATCGCATTAAAGCAAACGAAAATTTTATAAAAACACTTATCAGCAGTTTAAAAACAAAAGGATCTTTTAATTACAAATTTGATAAACTGGAAAATATCATATCTATAAAAACTTCTGATGATAAAAAATTTAGAATATTTTCGTGGTTTGTATTTGGGAATAATGGAAATTTTAGATACTACGGGGCAATCCAGCTCAATAACTCCGAACGTTTAGAGCTCATACCATTGATAGACGGGTCACTGGAAATAAACCAGGAATTAGAACAAACATCCCTTCCTAACAATAAATGGTACGGAGCTGTGTATTACAATATTATTCCTGTATTCGGCAAGAAACCATATTATATACTATTGGGCTGGAAAGGTCAGGATATGGAAACCAGTTCGAAGGTTATAGAAACTTTAAGCATTCAAAACGGAAAAGCTATATTTGGAGAAACCCCGGTATTTCAGGAAAGTGCTAAAAGTCAGACCTACCTTAACCGACGGGTTTTCTTTTACAATAGCAGCGCATCCATGTTATTGAAATATGTAAAAGATGATAAAGTTTTTGTTTTTGACCATCTGATTCCACCTAACGAAGAATTCAAAGAAGTTAAAAATAAATATGTCCCGGACCTAAGCTATGACGGGTACCGATACAGAAATGGGAAATGGACCTATATCGATAATATGAATCTAAAGAATCTTCCGGACGATAGTGATGATTCTTTTGTAGACCCTTCTAAAATTAATCCCGGTACTGCTCCTATCAGGAAATATTAAGGCGATATTTTGACTTCTTCAGTTTAGTATGTAAATTGATTGTTTCATTTAAGATTCAATAACATTTTTTTAATATAATTGGAATTTAATCCCGTACGGGGAACAAACATACTAACTAACATTTATGCTGAAAAGTCAACAGACTGAAAACGATTTCTTCAAAAATACTGTCTTAGGTCACCCTTCTGGATTATTTGTTCTTTTTTTTACGGAGATGTGGGAACGTTTTTCATACTATGGTATGCGGGCCCTGCTTGTTCTCTTTTTAACCTCTTCTATCGTAGGCGATAACTCTGGATGGGGATGGCCCCGGGAAAATGCTTTAGCAATATATGGTTCCTATACTTCTTTAGCTTACTTAACTCCAATATTAGGTGGATATGTTGCAGACAGAATAATAGGGTACAGATGGGCGGTAATTGTTGGAGCCCTACTTATGACACTTGGTCATTTGTCTATGGCTTTTGAATTTAATCCTATTTTCATGTACATGGGCTTATGTCTATTGGTTTTAGGCAACGGTTTTTTTAAACCTAACATGACCTCTATTGTGGCTCAGATGTACGAAAAACATCCCGAAAAAAAAGACGGCGCTTATACTATCTTCTATATGGGTGTAAATGCTGGCGCTTTCCTGGGAATGCTGCTATGTGGCTACATTGGCGAGAGTCCTGATTGGGGCTGGAGTTATGGTTTTGGTTTAGCTGGTATTTTTATGCTTTTGGGTATGCTTCAGTTCTATTTCACCCAAGGCATATTTGGGGATATTGGCAAAAAACCCGTTTATGATGGCGAAACGGTAAAATCTGTTAATGAAAGTCCTGATGAAGCCAAACGAAATCCGTTTTCTAATTTCGATTTAACGCTAATTTCAATCATTGCGGTAATGGGATTAACCTGGATTATCAATGATCCTTTATCAAAAATAACGTCTGTAAATCTTTTTAGTTTCAACGTTGGGAACATCACTGGAAATACATTTGTTATTTGTATAGCTTTAGTCCTTTTCCTATTTATCCTGGTTAAAAGGATTATTCAATATACGCCGGTACTAAGAGATAAAATGATTGCTGTGATCATCCTGGCATTTTTCACTATTTTCTTTTGGGCTTCTTTTGAACAGGCAGGTGGCTCTATGACAATCTTTGCTAAAGATTATACAGCCAGAATATTAGAGGGAAATACAAAAATTGCCTTCAATATTGTAAATACTCTTATTACAATTGTTCCCTTAATTATTATCACCTATGTTCTTTTCTTACTTTTCAATAAAACTTTTAAGCGCTTTTCGCTAGGAAATACAATTCTGGCAATAGCATTTCTGATTATCTGGAGCCTGGTGCTCTTTATGCTTAAAGAGCAATATGCTACCGAGCAGGCAGAGGTTCCGGCAACATGGTTTGGTGTATTAAATGCACTTTTTATTATCACATTAGCTCCTTTATTTTCCAAAATATGGGAAAGTAAGTACAACCCCTTTGCTACTTACAAAAATGGGTTTGGAATGATTTTATTGGGAACTGGATTTGCTGCACTGGCTTACGGAGCTTCCGGTATCCCACAAGGTGCTCAAACTGCATCTGTAAGTATGATCTGGTTAGTTTTAGCCTATCTTTTTCATACCATGGGCGAACTTTGTATCTCGCCAGTTGGCTTATCTTATGTAAGTAAATTGGTACCAGGGAGGATGATTGCCATTATGTTTGGAATCTGGTATCTGGCCATTGCCATCGGAAATAAGATTGCTGGTACAATGGGAGGCATGATTGATGAGATTACAGCCCAGTATTCTATGGCAACATTTTTTTTAATTTTCACCATCATACCAATAGCTTTAGGTTTGTTAATTATGATGTTAACTCCTTTAATGAGGAAATTGATGCACGGTGTAAAGTAAATAAAGCTTAAAAACTTTTAGATCAGCTGTTGGTTAATTAACAACAGCTTTTTCTATAATAAATAAAAGATGACCTCTGATAACCAAACATTAGAAAATATACAAAACTTCGAGGGTAAATATCCCAAACAATTGTGGTACCTGTTCTTTTCCGAAATGTGGGAACGTTTCTGTTTCTATGGAATGCGGGGAATGCTTGTTTTCTTTATGGCTCACGAATTATTAATGTCAGAAGAAACGGCAAACCTACAATATGGGGCTACTCAAGCTTTTGTATATGCGTTTACTTTTATTGGGGGGTTATTTGCTGATAAGATTTTAGGTTTCAGAAAATCTTTATTCTGGGGCGGGATTCTAATGATTATAGGAAGTTTAATTTTAGCTTTCGAACCCCACACTTACTTCTTTCTGGGTATCAGTTTCACTGTTGTCGGAACAGGTTTTTTCAAACCAAATATTTCTACTATGGTGGGCTCTTTATATGGGAAAAATGATAACAGACGAGATGCAGGCTTTTCTCTTTTCTACTCTGGCATTAATATAGGAGCATTAATGGGAGGATATGCTTGTATTGCCATTGGTAAAGGCGAACTTTTTGCACACTTAATCCCCAATCATCTGTATTGGAACGTTGCTTTTGGTTTGGCAGCTATTGTTATGACTATAAGCTTGATAACCTTTGCATTTACACAAAAGACACTTGGCCCTATCGGACTTTCTCCCTTCAAAAAAACCATAGTTAACGAAAAAGGAGAAACTGTAGTGGTACACGAAAGTAAGAATTGGTATAACTTAGCTGTCTTTGTTGGTTCTTTGGCAACCATTCCAATCATTATGACGATGGTAGCAAAAACAGCGTATACCGATTATTTCATGTATATTATTGGCCCCGTAACTTTACTCTATCTTTTTTTTGAAATGACCAGGCATACCTGGGAAGAAAGCAAAAAACTTATTGCTGCTCTTGTCTTTATTATCTTCTCTATTATATTTTGGGCCTTTTTTGAGCAAAGCGGCGGTTCACTAAGTCTATTTGCAGCCAGCAATTTAGATAATACCATTCTGAATACCATCAAATTAGATCCCAACGGAGTGAATAACTCTGCAAACTCTTTGTTTGTTATTATTTTTGCGCCCATAGTCGGACTAATATGGATCGCCCTTGCCAAAAGAAAAATAGAACCAAATACTGTTGTAAAGTTTGGTCTCGGATTTTTATTCTTAGCAGGTGCTTTCTATATCTTCTATGCCACACGCTTTTTCGCTAATACAAACGGCGTGACATCTTTAGATGTATTTACCGTAGCTTATTTTGTGGTAACTTTAGGTGAGCTTTGTCTTTCGCCGATCGGACTTTCGATTATGACAAAATTATCACCTGCCCGATTACAAGGTATCATGATGGGCATGTGGTTTTTAGCCAGCGCTTATGGTCAATATGTTGCCGGACTTTTAGGTGCCGGGATGGCGAAAGCTAATGAAAATGCTACTTTGCAGGAAAAACTATATGCTTATACATCAGGATATCAACAGTTAGCTATATATGCTTTAATTGCAGGTGTCGTACTTATTAGTATTTCACCGTTAGTAAGGAAATTAATGGGAGATGTAAAATAGTATTATAATAAGTCTTGGGACCTAAGTTTGTATAGTCGATGAATTAACAACGGACAACTAGACAATACTTGATACAAATAAAAAAAATTAACGTAATTTCGCCATTAAAGAACAATTTCCCGTGTCAGATAGCATCGTCATTATTCCTACATATAACGAAAAAGAGAACATCGCTAATATTATCCATAAAGTTTTCTCTTTATCATATCCGTTTAATGTCCTGATTATTGATGACGGATCTCCCGATGGCACTGCAGACATTGTTAAACAGTTAATGACTGAATATCCTAACCAACTTTTCATAGAAGAAAGATCTGGTAAACTAGGGTTAGGAACTGCCTATATACACGGATTTAAATGGGCTCTCCAAAAAGACTATGAATATATTTTTGAAATGGATGCCGATTTCTCCCATAATCCTGAAGATCTGATAAAACTGCGAGAAGCCTGTGTAAATGGTGCAGACGTAGCCGTAGGGTCCAGATATATTAATGGCGTAAATGTTGTTAACTGGCCAATGGGCAGGGTATTGATGTCTTACTTTGCTTCCGTCTATGTCAGGTTTATTACACGGATTGATATCCAGGATGCCACGGCCGGCTTTAAATGTTATAGAAAAAAAGTATTGGAAACCATTAAATTAGATAAAATCAAATTTGTAGGTTATGCATTCCAGATAGAGATGAAGTTTACAGCAATTAAACATGGTTTTAAAGTTGTAGAAGTCCCTATCATCTTTACCGATCGTACAGCGGGCACTTCCAAAATGTCTACAAAAATTTTTAAAGAAGCATTTTGGGGAGTAATAGAAATGAAGATCAGAAGCTGGTTCAGGAAGTATTGATAGATATAAAAGTCAAAGACCAAATTTGGCTATCTATAGTCGATAATCTACCGTAAAATCTACTAAAGACTAATTCAACGAACGACTAATAAACTAAAGTAAAAATATTCGTAAATTCATCCCTATGAACGAGCATCTTGACCCGAGCAGTGAAAAATTATCTTTTACGGATAAAGAGATAGAGAAAGTGCTTCGTCCACAGGAGTTTGACGACTTTACTGGACAAGAAAAAATATTAGAAAACTTAAAGATTTTCGTAAAAGCTGCTAAGCTTCGTAACGAACCACTAGACCATGTTTTACTTCATGGTCCTCCTGGATTAGGTAAAACTACGCTATCACATATTATAGCCAACGAAATGGGTGTTGGTATTAAAATAACGAGCGGACCTGTATTAGATAAACCCGGTGATTTAGCTGGTTTATTAACTAATCTGGACACAGGAGATATATTATTTATTGATGAAATACATCGTTTAAGTCCTTTGGTTGAAGAATATCTATATTCTGCCATGGAGGATTTCAAGATTGATATTATGCTGGAGACTGGCCCCAATGCCCGCTCGGTTCAGATTTCCTTAAGTCCTTTTACTTTGGTTGGAGCAACAACTCGCTCAGGCTTATTAACAGCGCCTTTAAGGGCTAGATTTGGTATCAACTCCAGATTACAATATTATGATGCAAAACTACTTACTACTATAGTAATTCGGTCGGCATATATCTTAAAAACCCCTATAACAGAAACCGGCGCTTATGAAATTGCAAGAAGAAGTCGAGGGACACCTCGTATTGCCAATGCTTTATTAAGGAGAACGCGAGATTTTGCACAAATTAAAGGTAACGGAAAAATAGACACTGAGATTGCTAAATATGCCTTAAATGCACTTAATGTAGACGAGCATGGCCTGGACGAGATGGATAACCGTATTCTTTCCACTATAATTGATAAATTTAGAGGTGGACCTGTCGGTTTAAAAACAATAGCAACTGCTGTTGGCGAAGACGAAGGAACCATAGAAGAGGTGTATGAACCGTTTTTAATTCAGGAAGGTTATTTAATGCGTACCTCCAGAGGTAGAGAAGCTACACCTGCAGCGTATCAGCATCTTGGTAAAATTAAATCCGGAACTCTTTTCTAACCATATATTTAAGACAGAGAAACTGTTTCAAAATACAAGAATTTTGATTTTTCCCTTTTGAATTTAGATTTTATATATCATATATTCGTATATGCTAAACCACAACTTCGACGTAGACATTCAATTACCTTCCTCCGGACAGAAGGTTAAAATAAATAAAGATTATATAGAGGTTAATAAGATACAAATTCCATGCAATGAAATTCAAGCCATTAAATATGGTGTATCTTTAATTGGACCTGTTAAAACACCTACTAAAAAAGCTTACAATATTGATATTCTGAGCAAAGACAATAAATCTGTAAGCATTAACTTTGAAAGTTCTAAAGTACAGGAACTTCTCGAGGAAGACCACACTTATTATTACATTATGTCTGGTTTATGGCAATATGTAAAAAAGAGCCTTATAGGGCAGTTTATAGATACGTTAAACGAACAACAGAGCTTTAATGTTGGACCAACAACAGTTAATAACCGGGGTGTTTCGATGTCTTATAAAACCTGGTTTTTCGGAAAAACAAAAACTGAGATTACTCCCTGGTCCGATTTAAAATATTACCTGAATAAAGGTATCTTACATATCGAAAGTGTTAGTAATAAAAAGAAAAAAGTGCTTTTAAGCTTGCACAATGATTGGAATGCAGTTGTTTTAAACACTTTAATGCATTATTTGTGGCAAGATAACCGTAAGACCAAGCTTGCAAAGGGCGAAAAAATATAAAAACTAAATGGACAGCACATTTATTTATGTTCTGTCCATACTAATTTATCTGTATCGTAACCTATAGCCTTTGCCTTTTCCAGGTAATCCTTTTTAATATCTTCAGGAATAGAAGTTGTTCTGGATAATATCCACATATAGTCTAAACTGTCTCCAAAGACTAAGGCATATTTATAATCTGGGTCTATAGCTACTACATTATACCCCGAGTAAAAAGGTCCGAAAAAAGAAACTTTCAACCGCCCTTCTTTTTTATCTGTATCTAAAGATTTCGCTTTACCTACACTTTCTTTCCACTCCTCTTTTACATAATCATATCCACGGTTTTGAACTCGGATAGATCCATCTTCATTTAAGGAATATTCGGCTGTTACCTGATTGAGATTTCTCTCATGTTTAAAATCTAAACGGGCAATTTCATACCATTTCCCTAAATAACGTTGTTGGTCGAATGGCTTTACCGCCCCGGCCCCTCCGGGTATAGATACACCGCAAGAAGACAAGCAAAATGAGATTAGGGCTACAGAGGCTGCTACCCATAAAATTTTAGATGTTTTCATAAAATAGAGATATCAGTTTTCAGAGAAACAACTATCTATATCTGTACCAAAAATAGCGAGAAATAAATTTAACATTAGAATCGGTACTCTACAATTCGCAAGAACTTGCTACTTAAAACGTAGAATCTTACTTACTCCTTCTCTACCCATACCCCATCAGTTCTGATAATCTCTATCAGTTCATTTAAAGCATCGGCCGAGGGAACGTTCTTTTTCACTACTTCTTTGCCTCTGTATAAAGTAATCTTATCTGGTCCTGCTCCTACATAGCCATAATCAGCATCTGCCATTTCTCCCGGTCCATTTACTATACAGCCCATGATACCGATTTTAATGCCTTTTAGATGATCCGTCTTACTTCTGATCATTTGAGTAGTTTCCTGTAAATCGAAAAGGGTTCTGCCACAGGAAGGGCAAGAAATATATTCTGTTTTAGATATTCTGGAACGAGTAGCCTGTAAAATACCAAAAGCTGTAGATACATTAAATTTCAATGGAACTTGAGGAGCATCAATCCAAATACCATCTCCAAACCCATCTAATAACAAGGCCCCTAGATCTGTAGCAGCATAAAGCTGTACTTTTAAGTTAATATCTTCTTGTACTCCACTATCGAATTGATAGGATCTCTTAACAATTACCGGCGTATTAATTCCAGCTTCCATAAGCTTGAAAAAGAAAGCTCTTTGATCGGCCATTCCATGTATTTCATTGGTTTCTAACACAAAAACCAAAGTAGCATCAAATGGAATATTAGCAAATGCTTCTGTATAGATATCACTTCTTTTAACACTTACCAAATTTAAAGCCTGATCTCTTCTCTCTGCTGCAACGTATTCTTCTAAAGTGAACAGCGGGTGACAATTGTAATTTGCTTTCAGGTTTAACCAGGTCGTATAGTTATACAATTGCTTTAGATTGCCGGGAAAACTAAAAGAAGGTAATTGATCGCCCAGATAAGCAAAATCTATAGATTGATCGCCCATGCTATATTTATCCAAGGCCGCAGAATACAAATAACCTGTATCACCTAAAATAAACGGATCTTTTAAATTCTGTTTAGAAATATCCAAAATTACTCTTGGTACCTGATGCCCGCCAATAAAAGTATTCAATTCTGCACTTTCTCGCTTTTTATATTCAAACGGAGAAAAATCTTTCGGAATGAAAACATCTGCTTCTTCAGCTATCCTTGTATTTTGTTTAGCTCTTTGATCATAACGCTCTGCTAAAACTCTGGCTACCGGAATTTCATATTCCGGCTCTTCGGTTAATGATACACGGATGGTGTCGCCCAAGCCATCTTCCAGCAACGTCCCAATGCCCACTGCAGATTTGATCCTTCCATCTTCTCCATCTCCTGCTTCGGTAACTCCTAAATGCAATGGGTAATTCATTCCTTCCTGCATCATGGTATGTACCAATAGACGATAAGCCTGAACCATGACTTGCGGATTACTGGATTTCATGGAAACTACCAGTTGATGATAATCCAAATCCTGACAAATCCTGATAAACTCCATTGCAGACTCTACCATTCCTTTTGGAGTATCTCCATACCAGGACATAATTCTATCGGATAACGAACCATGATTAGTTCCTATACGCATAGCAGTACCGTGTTCCTTACAGATCTGAACGAGTGGCGCAAATTTGGATTTAATTCGTTCCAATTCTTTCTGATAGGCTTCCGGAGTATAGTTTATTTCTTCAAATTTCTTCTTATCTGCATAATTTCCAGGATTGATACGCACTTTCTCTATACATCTTGCCGCCTCTTCCGCAGCATTTGGAGTGAAATGTATATCGGCAATCAGAGGTGTGGAATAACCTTTTGCATCTAATTCCTTACGAATATTCGCTAAGTTTTTGGCTTCTTTAATAGATGGAGCAGTAATTCTCACGAGTTCACAGCCTGCATCAATCATTCTGATACTTTGCGCAACAGAACCCTCGGTATCCATAGTATCTACAGTAGTCATAGACTGTAGCCTAATTGGATGGTGAGCTCCCAATAACACATTCCCTATCTTTACTTCTACCGTTCTGAATCTGCTATATTCGGTAATAGAATTACAATATCTCTGGCTCAAGGACTCCTTTATTTGCATTTTCTTTGCGTTTGTACAAAAATAAGATTAAAGCAATATAACTAAGAAAAGTGTTTGATTATTTACTTTACAACCATAATACCAATTAATTAGAATCTATCGCTAGATTCCAACTCTATTTCACACATTTTTTTATAAAATCAATCATTTTAGCATTCATGATTTCATTGGCACTGGCATTGAAATTACCGTGTTTACCATCCTTTACAATATGCAGTTCTGTTTCATTTCCGTTCGCTTTCAATTTATCATAAAGCACATGGGATTGTTGAAGTGGAACGGTTTTATCATTTGATCCATGAATAAATAAAACAGGGATTTTTCTTGTCCCTGAAGATACATAATTCACAGGCGATAACGATTCTATAAAACCTTTATCATTTACTTTATCCCCCAGCCATGTAGAGGAAGCACTTCCTTTCTTTGTAGCCGGACTCCAAGTTAGTAAATCTGTAGGCCCGTATTTACTGATAATGCCTGAGATTTTAATATCACTATACTTACATCCTCCGTCATAGATTGGGTGAGGACTTTGCAATCCTGCAAGTAAAGCCAGATGTGCTCCTGCAGATCCACCCATTAAAATTACTTTTCTCCTGTCTATATTAAATTCATGGGCATTTTTTAACAGATAGACCAATGTACATCTCCTACTGCTGCAGGAGCCGGTGCCTGATTAGCTAAACGATATTCTACATTTGCAACCGCAAAACCATTCTCTATAAAAACTTTAATTTTTTCATACTCCGCTTCTTTCTTACCATGTGTCCAGCCACCACCATGTACATAAAAAACAAGAGCGTTCCTGTGCTTATTATCCGGAAGGTATAAATCCAATTTTCCATCCCAATCATTTACAGATTTATAAACCAGGTCTATTTTTTCTATAATTTTCTTATCTGTATGCTTAGCATATAACTGATTTAAGCTAAGAACAGCCAAAGCCAGTAGTTTTAGCATTTTCATAATGACAATATAGACAAAATAAAAACCTTCTTCTTTCTAAATAAAACATTCATATTAAAGAATGGTTATACAATCAGTTATTTTTATGGATTTAAAGTCGAATGAACCTTTCTGGCTGATAAAGAATGGATTATTAAGTTCCTTTCCTTCTTTAAAGACTCACGAAAAATGTGATGTCCTGGTTATCGGGTCTGGAATAACCGGATCATTAATTGCTCATCAATGCATAGCAGATGGCTACGATACTATTATTGTAGATAAAAGAGAAGCTTGTAATGGAAGTACATCGGCTACAACTTCAATGCTTCAATATGAGATAGACATTCCACTTTTTAAATTAGAACAACTTATTGGTACCGAAGGGGCTCAGGCTGCCTATAAATCATGTTCTGAAGCGATTGATCAATTGGAGAAGTTAACTGGGCTCATCCAATCAGAAGCGGGCTTTTCCCGCAAAAAGTCTTTGTATTATGCTGCACAAAAGAAAGATGCAGATTGGCTAAACAGAGAATTTGAAGCGCGCCAAAAAGCTGGTTTTGAAGTACAATGGCTAACAATTGACGAAATAGAAAATCAGTTTGATTTACAAAATACTTTTGGAGGAATATTATCTCGCCAGGGAGCAAGTATTGACGCTTTCTGCTTTACTCATGAGCTTTTAAATTACAATGTAAAAAAAGGACTTCGTATATACGACAAAACCATAATAAAGTCTATAAAAGAAACGACCGATAATCTGATGATAGCCTATACTGACGAACAGCGAACCATCACGGCAAAAAAGATTATTTATTGTACTGGTTATGAGAGCAAAAATTTAATTAAATCGGATTTTGTAAAACTAAAAAGCACTTATGCGATAGTTTCTGAACGCGATGACAGATTTCACAAATTGGACGATGTATTGGTATGGAATACCACTAAACCTTACCTATACCTTAGAACAACTGACGATGGCAGACTGTTAATTGGCGGCGAAGATGAAAACTTTAAAAATTCAATAAAAAGAGATGCGTTGCTTGATAAAAAGCATAGAAAACTGGTAAAAATAATAAAAGATATATTACCCGTTAAAGACTTCTATACAGACTTTAAATGGGCAGGCACATTTGGCGAAACTAAAGATGCCTTACCATACATAGGGGAACATAAACGTTTTAAAAACTCTTACTTCGTTTTAGGTTTTGGAGGTAACGGCATCACTTTTTCAGTAACCGGAATGGAAATGGTTTCGCTATGGTTACAGGAAAAACCGCACAAATTAACGCCATATTTTAAATTTGAAAGATAATTCGTTTTCATAATAAGAAGCCTCCTACGTTATAAAGGAGACTTCTTATTACAAAGGATCAATCCTGATAAGTTTTTACTTTTAGATCACTTATTCCTGTCTTTAACAAGATATCTATTTTTTTCCCGGCTGTTGCGTAATTATTAGTTTCATAAATTCCCGACCCTTTTTCTGTAAAATCCTGAAATGTTTTAGAAGACAAACCTGATTGGTTCACAATCTTACATCCCACACTTTTAGGAACTTCAATTTCTACACTGGAAACCCCGGTTTCTACAACTACGTTTTGATAATTATAAAGACTGCCTAATTTTATTTCGACATCTGTTGCTCCACCAGAAAACGTCAGATTTTTTATTTTAAATGGGCTTAAATCTAAATTTACCTCAGCTGCTCCTACTTTAACATCTACATCCCATACCGGATTATTGTTCAGAAAAATTTTAGTTTCATGATTTCCTTTAGGTAATTTAATCCCTTTGTCATGCTTTGCATGAAAATTCAGATTTACAGAAGAATCTGTATCTGTTCTCTTAAGCACATAATTGATATTACCTTGGCTAACATGCGCTTCCATTAATTTTTCGGTAGAAGACTTCACCTCAAATTCTCCTGCTCCGCCACTAATAGTAATTTGCCCCGTTTTTATATTAGGAGAATAATCTTCCCTGAAAATTCTATCATCTTGTGTATAATCTGACCCATAATTTTCATTCTGTCCCTCTTCCCAGATATATTCAGGTCTATTACTTTTTTCCCTGATTCCAAAATAGGTAAGTAAGCCCAAACCTAAGCAAGTCACCAATCCAATTAAAATAGCACCCTTTCTTGTATTCTCTTTGGATATAAGTATATTAATTCCCCAAATGATTAGTAGTACCGGCCAGAATTTCCAGAAAACTCTCCAGCTAAAGTCAATAATGTCAAAGTTGTTTAATAATACCAATATCCCAAGGTATACCAGAATTATTCCCCAAAAAATCTTCCCTGCTTTCATATTCCTAAAATTTAAAGGTTAAAATCAGAATTTTCATCCGCCTTCTTTTCTTCTTTTGGTTCTTCTTTACTGATCTCATTATCTGCAATAGCATTTTCTTTCCTAACGGTTTTAAAAATAATATACAGACCTATACCAATAAAAATTAAAGGCCAAAGTTTATCTAACGAAAACCAATAAGGCAATAAATCAAACTCTTCTAATAAAAAATACGATCCAAATGCTATTAATAACGATCCTCCGATAAATTTACCGTTGAAATTTCGCTCTTCTTTGGTTTTAAAAAGATAGTCATCCGACTTCTCTTCTTCTACTATTGGCGGCTCCTCTCCGTTAAAAGAAAACACTGCGGTTCTGTTTTCCGGAATAGCAATCCAGAGTATAATATAAATCCACAATCCTGTGCCACCAAAAAAAGTAGCCAGAACAAAAGCTATCCGCACCCAAATTACGTCTAATTGAAAATAATCTGCTAAACCAAATGAAACACCAGCAACCATCTTATTTCTTGTGTTTCTTGTCAATTTCTTTGTCATATCTTACCTATTTACGATGTACGATTGTAGAGTTATGATTTTTAGCTCTAAATGTTTCCTTATGCTTACTTCCAGTACCTTTACCTAAAATCTTACATCTAGTTTTTAAATCTGCCCGTGTAAAGGTTTAATTGTTATCTCGTCCACATTTGCACCTTTACTTATATTTATTACCGAATATACCATCTCTGCTATGTCCTCTGCCTGAACAAATTCTTCTCGGGGGATTTGCACACCCTCCCAGGAACTTGTAAAGGTTGAACCCGGCAAAATTGCGGTTACTTTTACATCATGTTTTTTTAATTCTTCTCTCATGATATTGTTTAGACTTAGCAAAGCTGTCTTTGTTACACAGTAAGATCCTGCGCTAACAATTATTTCTTTACTGGCTACAGAACAAATATTAATAATTGTTCCAGACTTTCTCTCACGCATACTTTTCCCGATTTTTTTATACAAAAAATAAGGCGCGTACAAGTTTACGTTCATATGGTTCTCCAACGCATCATCATCTTCATCTAAAATATTTGCGGGCTTAAATATCCCTACATTGTTCACCAATATATCTATATGCCCAAAATAGTCCAGAACGTTCTGAGCAAAATGCAAAACAGCTTCTTTTTTTGCACAATCTACAGATTCTATATAGATGTTTATCTTTGGGTATTGCTGTTGAAGCTCTTTTTTAAGCAGTAATAAATCGTTATTATTTCTTGCACACAAAGCCAGATTTGCTCCTTTCGAGGCCATTAAAACAGCGATAGTCTTCCCCATTCCTTTACTTGCACCAGTTATTACTATATTCATCACAAAATTTTGTTCTAATATGTTAATTTAGGTTTAATTATTGCATGAACAAAAAAGCTTATTTTTACAAAAAAATACAGAATGTTTTTTAGCTACTTCGGAAAGTACATTTTACTATTAAAAGCAGTTTTCAGGAAACCAGAAAAGTTTAGTCTCTATTGGAAAGAAATCACCAAAGAGATGGTATATATAGGAATAGGTTCTTTAGCTCTTATTTCTATTATTTCTGTCTTTGTTGGAGCTGTAATGACTCTTCAAATTGCTTTCCAGCTGGTTAGCGATTTTATTCCAAAAACGATTGTTGGTTCTGTAAACCGGGACTCTGCAATTTTAGAATTAAGCCCAACCATTTGTGCCCTGGTACTGGCAGGTAAAATTGGTTCTTCTATTTCCTCTGAAATAGGCACCATGCGAGTGACAGAACAGATAGATGCCTTGGAGATTATGGGTATAAACGCTCCGGGATATCTTATCTTGCCTAAAATTATTGCCGGAGTTACGATGATTCCGATACTTGTATATATATCTATATTCTTAGCTCTATTGGGAGGTTACGCTGGCGGAGTGTTATCAGGTGTTGTTAGCGCATCTGATTATATAGAAGGTATTACAACAGACTTTATCCCTTATACTATGGCTGTTGCGGGTGTTAAAGCCTTTGTTTTTGGCTTTATTATCACTTCTGTAGCATCTTATCAGGGATTTTTTGTAAATGGCGGTGCTTTAGAAGTGGGAAAAGCGGGTACAAAGACAGTAGTTATTAGCTGTATTGCTATTCTTTCTGCAGATTATATTATTACGGAGTTGATGCTATGATAGAAGTTCTGAATATTGAGAAATCGTTTGGTGAAAACCATGTCTTAAAAGGTATTAGCGCCGAGTTTGAGCCGGGAGTAACCAACTTGATTATTGGAGGTTCCGGATCTGGAAAAACCACTTTGTTAAAGTGTATGGTAGGACTTCATCAACCGGAAAAAGGAAAAGTACTGTATAATGAACGGAATTTTACAGAGATGACAATGCAAGAGCGTATTCCTATCCGCCAGGAAATTGGGATGTTATTCCAGAATTCAGCCTTGTTTGATTCTATGACGGTTGAACAGAACCTAATGTTTCCATTGGATATGTTCACTAATATGAAACGTTCTGAAAAAAGAGCCAGAGCCAATGAAGTTCTGGACCGAGTAAATTTGAGCGGTAAGAACAAACTTTTTCCGGCTGAACTTTCGGGCGGAATGAAAAAGCGGGTTGGTATTGCCCGCGCCATTGTGATGAATCCAAAATATCTTTTTTGTGACGAGCCGAACTCTGGACTCGATCCTAAGACGTCTTTGGTGATTGACGGATTAATTAAAGAAATTACTGAAGAATATCAGATTACTACGATTGTGGTAACTCATGATATGAATTCGGTAATGGAGATTGGTCAAAAGATTCTTTTTCTTCATCAGGGGCAAAAATGGTGGGAAGGTTCAAATAAAGAAATCACCCAAACAGATAACCAGGAATTGAATGATTTTGTGTTTGCATCTCCTCTTATGGAGAAACTGTTGAAGTAGGTTATTAGTCATTAGTAAATGCGCTTTGGACCAAAGTTAGTTCATTAGTTCACAAGCTTTTTTTATTAAGAAGCGCTGTCTATATAAACTTTTCATAATCCATTTATGTATAGAAAAATACACTAAGCCCTCTTAGGTGTAGCCACACTATAGCTATATTGGAGCTATACTATAGCTAAGCACCGGAAATAAAAAACAAAAAACTGCGTTTACAGCCAATAGGGAGGGATGCAAAAATGGGCTTTTTGAAACAAAAATA